>Ga0209830_10000261_pt1 | contig 59489 bp, 53 predicted proteins | sample ArcticOcean_MG_C_12_FD_187439 | JGI IMG/M metagenome (GOLD analysis project Ga0209830, IMG submission 187439) | Marine microbial communities from western Arctic Ocean - ArcticOcean_MG_CB8_130 (SPAdes) (version 2) | ecosystem: Environmental > Aquatic > Marine > Oceanic | place: Arctic Ocean...
GGTTGTTACGGTTGATTGGCGAACGATTAGCTTTTCGCGCATCTCATCATTCCAAGTAAAAACAAAAACTGCCATCGTCTCTAGTCTACAAACTTATTTCCCACACATCATTCATCATCATCGTCACGCACCGTCCCAGCTCCCCACGATTTTCCGCACGTACCCGTCCGGGACGTTCCCCCGTCGCACCAAGTCGCTCGCGAGTCGGAAGCACCGCTTGTACTCATCGCCCGTGGACGCGCTCGCGTTGAAGATTTCCGTTTCCAACAAACGCGCGTTTGGATGGCCGATTCTTTGCGCGAGCCACCCGACGACCAAAGAGCGATTCGGGTCGCGCGGCGCGGTTTTGCCGGGGACGACCGCGACGGATGGGATTGGCGTCAACTCGGCGAGCTCTTCTGGTTTCGTAGGATCAGCCTCTGGTTTTTTCGTATCGGCATCCGGTTTCTTCATATCAGCGTCTTCACTCTTCACGGCGTCATCACCAATGACCATGGCGGTGGTGTCATCCACCTTGGCATCCTCCATCTGCACCGCCGCATCCTCCATCTTCGCATCCTGCGCCGCCGCGACAACCGGCTCGGCAAGTTTTCCAGCACTCGGCAAGTTCTGCGCCACCACCGTTTTCCAATCCGCCAAGATCGCCAAGCACGTCGCCGCGACGTCGGCCAGCCCGGGTTCCTTGCTTTTCGCCGCCTTCCGCACGGAAAGCGTGACCAGCGTGGTTTGCAACATCTCCGTGGTCACCGACTGTTCCTGCAACGATTTAGTCACCTTGCACATAAATAAAAGATTTGGTCAGTCTTGACCTGGGAACGTACGGAAGGCCGGGATTTGGGAAATTGAGACAGTCAGACAGTACTCGTGAATCGACCCAGTGCTTAACAACGCATACCTGCTTTACTCGCCGCGTGGTGCGGTTGTTTTGCGATTCCTGTTGGGACATTTTTTGCCCAACCGCCGCCGCGGCGACTTCCAAATCGTGCAACTCTTTGTTGAAACCCTCCAGTTTTGACCGGCCGTCTTCGATTTCCCTAATGCCGTCCTCTAAGGACTCTTTCAGTTGTGTGAGCTTTTCGATGGACGAAGGGACTTTGACGATCGGGGCGTCGACAATCGGCGCGGATTGTTGCTGTTTCGCCGCATCCTTTTTCGGTTTGGCTTTTCCTTTCTTCTTCGTCTCAACTGGACCCTTCCCCGCCTTGGCATCGCCCGCCGTCTCTTTCTTCAGATTGGCTTCGGATTTGTCTTTCCGTGCCACCTCCGTCTCGACGAGGTCGTCGTAGTCCACGTCTTGAACGGCCTCGCCCTTGCGGCGCTTCGCAAGGACGTTCTCCGGCTCCGATTCGGTTACCTCGACCTCGGGACCAGGCTCGGCATCTTTCGCATCTTTCGCATCTTTCGCCTCGGTCGCTTCTTTCGGGGTGTCATCCGCCTTCTTGCGCTTGCGTCCGGAGCCTTTGGGCTCGGGATCGGCAACTGGCTTGGGTGCTTTGTCACGAGCCATGGTGCCGCTTGGAGAACGGAGATTCCCGCTGGTTCGCCGGACGGAGTGTGGCGCCCTGGTGGTGTGAGTACCTCGTTGGGATTTGTGGGTTTTGCCTCAGCTCTTTTCAGTTCTATAAATATTTTCGGCCAAAGCAGTTTCAGATTCAGAGAAGACGAGCGGGTCCTTCCCAACGGCCGTCTTGTGTGTACGGCGCCGAGGTCCGGGCGCCCCGAAAGTCCGCGCAGCGATGGGGGTCGTGGGTACGATCGGGTACCTGCTGATCGGGTGCGGCCCCGCGGGTGTGATTTTCGCAACCCGCATCGCACGCCGTCCTTTTCTGGTGGTGTTGACATTCACGAGCTGCGCGTCGTGGATACTCACCGCGACGGTGTTGGCGGTGCCTCTGGCGTTTTTCCTACCGTTCGGAAGCGAGCGTGGGTACGTGCTGCCGTTCGTTGTGTGTGTGGTGTGTCACGAGCTGTGCCGGCGAGTCGTGTGGCGCACGCTAACGCGGTGGATGGCGTCAAGAGTGGACGCGATAGCGTCTCATTTCGGGTACAGAAAAGTCAGTGCCGGGGATTCCATGAACATGCATCTGGCGTGGGGTTTGGGCCAGGGCATGGCGCGGGGTTTGTTTTTCTTCGCCGCGAACACGGTGGTCAGCGTTGGCCCGGGGACGATTTACACGAAGACCTGTCCCGCCGTGCCGTACTTCCTGACATCGGCGGTCATGTCCCTGGCGTTCGTGTCAATACACACGAGCGCGATGGTACGTCTCGCGCGTTTCCCAAATCCCGCCGAACGTTTCAAGCCTCTTTGACGTCCACTAGTCATTAAAAGGAGATACTACATACATCACATACGCACGGTTTTACCTCTAACGCTGGTGACTGTTCAGACCGATTACCCCTCCCTGTTGTCCATACATCGTCCAATACATCGCGACATACAGTACACCCAACTCAAGACTCAAGGCTGACGCTTTCTTTTTATTCATCGCAAGTTACTGGAGTTTTCGCAAGACTTGGAGCGTTCCAACAGTTTCGTCGCGTTTCTCGAGGGCGCCGCGCCCGCGCTGGCGGGAACGCTCACCCTGGGGAACCTAGCAAACGACGGGTGTTTAGTAGTAATGCCCATGCTCGTCGTGTTTGCCACGGGCATGGTGTGGCACACGGGGGCGCGGCTGAGGCAGTAGGAGTAGTAGGAATAAGTAGCTGGCGGACTATGATTAGATGGAAAAATGAACACGGAAGGAAGGTTGAAAAGAATTGTACCAACAGAAAATACAATCCGACGACGGCGCTACCGTGTCGGCGGCTATAAGTTTACTCCGACTCCTCCTCCCTGTGCTCTAGGGTTGTTTTTTCTTTATCCCGTACCTCTCCAGGGTTTCGCAAATCGTGTCGCACGTCGTTCCCGGTCTGGCGATTGAGAACTCGCCAGGGACGGACAGGTTGACGATCGTGCTTCCCGAGCGCGACGCGTCGAGTCCGATTCGGCCGCCGTCGAAAACGACTTCGCATTTGTCCCAAAGGTTTTCAAACTCCTCCACCGAAAGCGTGCTAGGCGTGCCGCTTTGATTGGCGCTTGTCAGCGCGATTGCTTTGCCGAACCCTCTTGAGACGTGTCGAATGAACTCGGAATCCGGGACGCGGATACCGAGCAACCCGAGACCCGGATTTAGGCCCGGGGACAAATCGCAACCTTCAGTTAAAGTTTTCCGTCGCAACAACAACGTGACCGGCCCGGGTAACAGCTCCTCCAACAGTTTCGGGTTCAGGTGAGCCACGTCTGCGTATTTGGAGACGTCAGCTGCATCGCCAACACACACCGCCATAGGCACCTCCCGTGACCGTTGCTTCGCGTCGTACAAACGCTCGATACCAATCACGGAACACGCGCTCGCGGCGACGCCGTAAATCGTGTCCGTGGGGATGGCAATCACTTTTTCTCGCCGCAGCGCCTCAACCGCTTCCCCTACGAACGGAAGCGTCGCGGGCAAAACCCGTGTCGAACCCGCCGCGCGGCACGAAAGCATCGTGGCTCGCGGTTTCGGAAAAACGCGCGCGCGCGCGCACGCGAGCATCTTTGAAGAGGAGATGGAAGGGTCGACGAGAGGGAAGGCTATTTTTCGGGTGCACTTTTTCACGCGTTTCGCGAGCTGAAACCTGAAATGGCAAAAAAAGAAATCCTTTTTCTCGGGACTACCGAAAACGTCACCTCAAAGCAAAGCTACGACACTCGCGCTTGGCCCGCACATCGTGACGCGCGCGTGACGAGGCGTGTGCTCGTGGTTGAGATCGATCAGAGGCGGCTGACCGCGAGAAATGGGACAAAACCGGTGCCCGCATGGCATGCAGAAAAGCGCGCGGACTGCAACCCTTGCCCGCACGGCAAGTTGAAACGCAACTGCGCGGACTGCAACCCCTGCCCTCACGGCAAGCGGAAATACGAATGCGCGGACTGCAACCCCTGCCCTCACGGCAAGCTGAAACACGTGTGCGCGGACTGCAGCCCCTGCCCTCACGGCAAGCTGAAAGGCAGCTGCGCGGACTGTAACCCCTGCCCACACGGCAAGCTGAAACAGCACTGCATGGTGTGCAAAGGGTGCCCTCACGGCAAGCAGAAACACAGCTGCAAAGTGTGTACCCCATGCCCTCACGGCAAGGTGAAGGGCGACTGCGCGGACTGCAACCCTTGCCCTCACGGCAAGCTGAAACGCTTCTGCGCGGTGTGTAACGCCTGCTCTCACGGCAGGCTAAAATACAGCTGCACGGCGTGTAAAGCAGCACGCGCTGAGCATTCGGATTCACCGGAAATCAAGCAGGAGCCTGAGATCAAGCAAGAGCCCGAGATCAAGCAAGAGCCGTTCACCATCCGCGGCTACTTCGGCATCGGCGAGTAGGCCTAGTAATAGGAAGAAGCGCCGTATAGGACTGATTAGAGACTGAATAAATCTAGTTGAGAAACGCGATACACGTCAGCCTAATAAACTCGTTATGTCAGCAGTACATTTGGTACAGCTGGTGTCTAAAGTTTACATATAAACAAACCCTCTCCTACCCTACGCCACGGTTAAGTCATCTTTAAAGTAAAGATGAATCACGGGAATCGCGGCGTCGTTCGGGATTGACAGTTCCTCGAACGTTTGCGTGTCGTCCACTAACCCGTTTTCCTCCAAGGTTTTCTCAAGCTCCACGTCCGTGAACTTCAGCTCGCTGTGCGGTCCGTCTGCGCGTTTAAGGACTCGCCACGCGTACGACTGCGCGTGCCAGTTGAACTCCGCGTACCTCTGTTGTATTTCCTGAAGCGTCTCTTCGCCGGGAACCTCCATCAGGTGCTCCTGTCGGGTGAGGACGTTTTTGATTCGTATTTTTCTCAAATCACGGCTCACTCGTCCAACGATCTGTGTTCTGTCCTGCCACCAAGGCAAAGCCGCGGGCGCGCTGTCCCACTCCACGCTGCAGTCGTTCGGGGGGACGTGCACGAAGCGCCCGTGGGGTACGTACGGCCGCCGCAGGTTCGTCACCGCGTCGACGTGCGTTTTCAACTCCACGACTACTACTTTTTTTTTCTCGCCGTTACTATTTTCACTTTCATCCGCCGACTCGGTCAAGTTGAACCAGTGCGAGATATCCGCGCCCGCGTTTTTTAAAAGAGGGCCCACCAGCGGGCCTTCGTTTTCCGAAATCAGCCTTGTGATGTCGTAGATGTCGCCGTGGAAACTCACCCAGGCGTCGTCGGGGGAGGAGTGGTGGGCGACCTGATTTGGGTTTCGCGACGAAAGGAAAGGATTGGAGTTTAAATGGAATGGGACACGGTCAGGGAGGTGTGACGCAGCTGCTTCCGGAGTGACGATTCGGCGGGTACCGGGCGATGACCTGTACGTCATTTGCTCTGTGCGTGGGAAATGTCGTGGGGAATACGCGGCGGGCGTGTTCTTCGGCACGAAAACTACTAGTCGTGGTGCACCAACCGCGGTGGGTGCGCTTGGTCGGCAGCATCTCCGGATTTGGGTACCACGACGACCTCGCGGTTTGTCCCGGTGACAAGCGCGTCACCGGGTTTTTACACGGAAACGCGACCTCGGAACGTACCTCCGCGGGGGTGTAGATGCGCATGGTCGTTGCGCGCGCGCGCACGCGAAACCACGCGAGCGCAAACGCCGCGGCGACGCACGATGTGAACGGCAAAGGGGTGCCAAAAAAGCACTCACAAACTGCGATATCCACGGAAAGGGCCAAAACTGAAAAGCAAAAACGTGGTTTTGCGGATCTGGCAGAATTGGCGCGCTTACTTGTCCAAGCGCCGCCACCGCAGGCACCCCACGGCCGCGAGTCGTCGGTCGCTTGTGCTTCAGATCCTACTCGGGTACGATACGTGCGGTCGCGAGGCGCGCGTTTGTCCATCCCGGGTTCACGCAAACCGCAGGATGAGCGCGAAGAAGTCAGGCGTTGACGTTTGGGCCACGTTCAGGCAAGGCGGTGCGCTGAGCGTCGATGTGGTGTCCCGATCGGAAGCCGAGGAGCTCTCGTCTAAGGTCGCGCATCTCGAAGATGAGGTACGTCACGTGATGGACACGCGGGATTTTCGATCTGCGTGACGACTGTGTTCCCGCGCATCCGGCGGCTCGCGTCCAGCGCCTTTTGTGCATCACAACTGACCTCTCCCTACCCTAAAAATCGAATCGGACACAGCTGCATCACGCGTACGCGCATTTGGACAGCCTGGAGGCAGCAAGGGAGGACTCTATCGCGCACGATACGTACGTCGAGAAGATGGTCGAGCGCGCGCATCACGACACGCTTCGCGAGCGCGCCGCCGCGCAAACCGCGCTCGGTGAGGCTCTCGGCGAGGTTGCGGAGATGAGACGCGCCGTTGGCAACGAGCGAGGCGTGCACGCCAAGGTTGAGCAGGATCTTGCTGAGTTGAGGCGTGTTGTGACACGCAACGAGATGGAGGTTGAGACGCACAAAAACGAGCTGATAGGACTTCGCGAAACCCTGCACTCCACGTTCGAAACGCTTTCGAAAGCGCGCAACGACGCGCGAGCCGCCGAAGAAAAAGTCGCCGAACTCGAACACCGAGCAACCAGCGCAGAGCAATCCGCAGCGGCGGCGCGGGCGAAATCGCCCGTACACTCAAAGACCCTCGAGACGGTGCAAAACGACCTCGCTAAGGCACGGCAGGAGATCGAACAGGCGAGGGGGGAAATTGCAACCCTCAAGCGCGTCGTAAAAGAGACGGAGAAGAAACTGTCTTCGCTCGAAACCGAAACCGAAAAAGAAAAAGCCAGCGCCTCGCATCGCGATCGCCGAAGCGGGCCGCGCTCGGACAACGCGGCGGGTGTTTCCCGTGTCGCCACTTGTGCACCTGTTGTGGACCCACAACAGGAGCACTCCAAGGCTCTGGAGCAGCAAAGCAAGGTGCTTGATACGCGCGAGGCTGCTTTGGTTGCTCGCGAACGCGACGTGGATGCGCGCGAGGATGAAATCGCGCGAGCGTACGTCGCGTTGGAGCGGCAATCGCTCGCGCTGGACACGGCGAAAACGGAACGCGGCGCGGAGCTCGACGCGGCGGAGCAGGCGCACGCGGTTCGTTTACAGCAACAGTCCTTGGTTGCGGTTGAAACGGCGTCGCGAGCCGCCGCGCAGGCTGCGGCGCAGTACGACGCCGTCCTTTCAACGCGCGAACTGGTGGTGGCGAGGAGTGAACAAAAGCTCACCGAGCGCTCCGCACTCGTCGAGGGCGAACAAAAAAGAATGGCGGAGATGATCAAAGCGGCGGAGCGCGACGCGGCGGCCGCGAACCGCCAACTCTTGGCGGTCAGTGAGTTCGCCAAACAGGTCAACCAAAGGTCAACCGAACTCGGGTTGACTCCGCTTTCCCTGGGCTCGGGGCGAGGGGCGGCGAGCGCACTGACGGACAGAGACAAAGGAAAAGCGCCCGTGGTTCCCTTAGCGGCGTCGCCTTCGTCTTTGCCCATATCCCCCTTTGCCGGGCGAAAACGGAAAATCGACGAAACCAAATCGCCGCCCGCCGTGAAGACGGAGAAGCGCAAATCCCTAGGCGTGCAGGTCATGTCCGCGCTTGGTTTCGGCAGGTTTGTTGACGATGAGACGGACGAGGAGGAGGAGACGGAGTTCGGTCCGTCGGTGGCGTCCGGGTCCGCGAAATCGCCCCCTCTCTCGGCGAAGGCGAAGCCCGTTTCCGCTAAGAAACAAAAAACCGCCGAAAAACCGAAACCGGGCGTCGAGAAGAAAACAACCCCCCTCGCGGTGCGACGAATCCAGTCGTCCCCCGAAAAACCCACCCCGCTGGCGCTTCGCAGGCTACAAAGCTCGCCGAAACCTTCCAAAACACGGGTCGTGTCCCCGCGTTTGGGAAGGCCGCCTTTGTCCGCGGCGGAGAAGGAAAAGCGCGCGACGGCGAGGGACACGAAACACGAGGGCGCGGGGAGGAAGAAACGGGGCGAAAAATCGCAACCGGTCGAAGCGACGCCCCGCCGCGTCTCCGTCCGGGGAGCGCCTGTGACTGAAACCCCCAAGGCGGCTGCTAAGACCACTCAGGAGCCGATCCAGTCCACTGCTGAGAAACCGCCTCCCACGGCGAAGCGGGCCCCGGGTCGGCCGAGGAAAACGCCGGCGCCTGACGACGCGAAAACCGCCGGGGGCGAAAAGAGCGCCGTGAAGCGAACGGCTTCGGCGAGCGAGAAGAAACAAAAGAAAACGGAACCCACACCGACCACGCGTCGCTCAACGCGAGCGTCGCTGTCCCAGGCGTGATGAACGAACTAGAGTGTAATGAAACGAAACGTGACGTGAACGAAGGACTTGGTGTAACTGAATTACCAGCCCAGCAGTAAAATTACACGCAAAAATTACCTTACTTCACGTTACCTAAAATCACCGCGCGCTTCCCCGTCCTCCGCTTTTCCGCCTCGCCGGCTCCACCCCGAGCGCCTCGCGCACCGCGTCCGCTAGCGTCGCGCATAGCACCACTTCCACCTGCTGTCGCTTGCCGATATTGAGCGGGGCGCCCGCTTTCGGCATGATGACCCGTTTGAAACCCATCGTGGACGCTTCCGATACCCGGCGCTCCGCCTGCGCCACCGGCCGCAACTCCCCGCCCAACCCGACTTCGCCGAAAAAAGCGGTGTCCGAGGGGAGAGGCTTTTCCACGAAAGACGACGCGATGGCTGATACCAATAAAAGAAAGTGTCAGTCCTGTATGAGCAAACGTAGAGGCGGGATTTGGGTTGAGAAAGGCCCGTACCTAGCGCCACCGCGACATCAGTGCTCGGGTCCTCTAGCTTCAACCCACCCACGATGTTCACGAAGACGTCGTGCTGGTGGAGTTTGCTTCCCAGGTTGAACTTTGCGAGAACGGCTAACAAGAGCTGAAGGCGCTCCGGTTTGAACCCGACCGCCGTGCGCACCGCCGGGACGGGCGACGACCCGCCCTCCTGATACCAATAAAAGGAAGTGTCAGTCGGCGAGTGTGGGTGTGCTGTATATCGCGTGTATTGGACGATGTATGGACAACAGTCAGGGTAATCAGTCTGAACAGTCACCAGCTGAAAGATAAAACAGTGCGTTTGTGCTGTATGTAGTGCACTTCCTTTTAATGACGGCCGTGTATTCGTCCAGGCGCGGTAAGCAGTGTGTGGCGGAATTGGGAAATGCAACGCGTACCGGTACAAACCGCTCGGCGCAAAGCGCCTGGACCTCCAGCATGAACGGCCGCGAGCCCTGGACGGTGACCGTGGGTGCGCTTGACACGTCCGCCGTTAAAATCCTCTCTCCCATGAACAAAGCGCTCGGGCTCGGCACGGGAACCAACCCTAGCTCGCCCATTTTGAAAACCCCGACCTCGTCCGTGCTTCCGTACCGGTTCTTGTGCCCCCTTAGCACGCGCACCGCCCGGTCGGCGTCGCCCTCCAAGTACAAAACCACATCCACGATGTGCTCCAGCACCCTCGGGCCCGCGATGTCGCCGCTCTTCGTGACGTGCCCGATGATGAAAACAGGCATCCCCGCGGTTTTCGCCGCGTGAAGCAACGCGGTGGCGCACTCGCGGACTTGCGAAACGGAACCGGGGCTCCCAGTGGCGTCTTCAAGGAATACGGTTTGGATGGAATCCACGACAAGCGCCGCCGGCCGTTCCCGGACCACGGCTGATTGAAATAAAATAAATGTCAGTCTTGTATGGGCAATCAGTCGGCGGAATGTGGTAAATGGGAAATACTTACCGTCCAAAATAGCCTCCAAGCGAGTCGCGGAGTACACCATCACACCCTGTTCATTAGGGGTTGGAAAGAAAATAGGCAGAGTACGTAGGAGTAAGGTTTGGTCAGCGTGGAGACAAACGCAGGGTCGGGAAAAAACGACGCGACCCACCGCGGAAGAAAACAACAAAACGGCCGCGTTTCTTCAAAAGCGGGAACCAAAACCCACCTCCGCGTTCACCCCAAGCCGCTCCGCCCGGCTCGCCAGCTGCTCAACGCTTTCCTCTCCCGAGGCGTACAACACCGTGGCGCCTGTTCCCGGATCGGAGTCCTTGTGCTGTCCATTTTTTTTTTCCCGCAACCGCGCTTGTTCCCCGAGCAACCCCGCGATTTGCAGCGCCAGCGTGCTCTTCCCCACGCCCGGGTCGCCGCCGATTAAAAGCATGGCGCCTGGTACCACGCCCCCCCCCAGCACCCGTTCCACCTCAGCGCCTAACTCGCCAGGCAGAGTGACTCGGGGCAACCTTTGAGCGACCGCGTCGGGGGACAGCACGTCGTGTAGCCGCCGCGGCGCGCCGGCGTCGGCTACCCAGCCGCCCCTGGAGGCTCGGCTTCCCGCTCCTTTTCGGGCTGGGCCGGCGGCTGGGGCGGGGGCGGTTGTTGTTTGACGCGACCCGCCGTCGTACGCGTCATCACTAGAACGAATGGCAGGCGCATTAGCCGCAGCTCGCGCTAAAGCTCGCGCACCCGCGCCGCCGCCGCCGGTTGGATTGGCGCCGGAGGAACCGCCTTTTTCCACCGTGAACACCACGAACGATTCCCAAGCCTTGCACCCAGGGCACTGTCCGTGGAACTGCCCGAAGTCCTCGCCGCAGTCCTGGCACAGGTACCGCTGTTTCGGTGGTTTCTGCGCGCCTCCCTTCGCGACACCGCGCGTGGTGAAGGAAAGAGACCGGGCTCGGCCGGGGGTTGACGTGGACAAAGGCGACCGACTTTGTTTGTGGAGTCCGCCGATTGGCGCATCCGAGAATGGCGACACCAACGCGCCTCCTCGGAACCTGCGCGCGGAAACGTGCGTACCGGCAACGACGATCCGCCGGCGCGCCGCCGCGGTTACCATCGCATGCGACACGCGCAATGCGATGGATAACATCGCGGTCACCGAGGCCGTGAGGGGTGGTGTGGGGAGAGACGCGGCGAGGACCGTCGAGAGGATTCTGGCGTGATTTCGGTGCAAAGGTGACGAAATCGAGCAGCATCCACGAAACGGCGAATACGCTCGCCAACTGTCAATGGCCAACGCAAAGCTCATCGCGCGCGATGGCGTGCTCCGCTCTCGCGCCGACGCTCGGGGCGTTCCCGCGCGCCCGCGCGCCTGTGCGGCAACCACGGCGGCACGGCAATGCCACCCGCGGCAGTTCCGTCCCACGCGCCGTCCCTAACGCCGCCGCGCCCGCGTGGCTCACCGAAACCTCGTCATCACGCGAAGCCGTACCGGACGATGTGTCGCCCCAAGCTCCGTTGCGCGTGCTCGTGGCCGGGGGCGGCTTGGGCGGTTTGTTCGCGGCGATTTGTTTGCGAAATGTGGGGTGCGACGTAGCCGTGCTGGAGCGCACTTCCCAGTACCGCCCGTTCGGCGGGCCGATTCAGCTCGCGAGCAACGGGGTGAGTACGATCAAAGCGGTGTCCGAAAAACTGTTCCACAACGTGCATTTAGTGTCGCGCCCGTTCTGGAAAACCACCAGCGGCATCCGGGACGGCTTGAAAGGGAACTGGATGTTCACCTTTGGGGCGATCACGGAGCTTCCGGATGAGGGGGACCTGCCCTTCTCGATATGCGTGGACCGGAGCGATTTGCAGGAACAGTTGCTCAACGAAATCGGAGACGCCGGCGTGGTGCAGATGAAAAGCGCCTTTTCTAAATACGAAAATGTTCCTGAAACCGACGGAGGCGGCGTTTTGGTGACCCTGGAGGATGGCCGGGAAATCCGTGCCGATGTGTTGCTTGGCGCGGACGGGATCTGGAGTAAAGTCAGGAGCCAGATGTTCAAAGAGCCTTCCGGGGTGAAAGGCGCGGGAAGCACGGCTTCGTTTACAGGGTACAAACTGTTCAGCGGGTTGCCCGTGTTCAAGCCGTACTACTACGAAGGTACGGCCTTGCGCCTTTCCCAAATCAGGCGGCACTTTTTACTGCCCCTCTTTTACGTACAGTAGGAAAGTACGGTACACTGTTTGCGCAATACAAGTTCCTACACATCACGAAAGACTGACACATTCGGTTATTTATCGGCCAGACGTCGGGTACGCCGCGTTCATAGGCCCGGATCATTACTTCGTCACGTGTCCCGACCGCGCGGGGCGGGTGCAGTGGTACGGGTTCATCAAAGCAACGGAACCCAACACTGTGGACAAGGAAAACCCACAACAGTTTCTGGAAGAAACCCTTGCTGGGTGGGCGCCTGAAGTTCTGGAGCTGATTCGCGCCACCCAGCCCGCGGAAATCGAACAAAGAGACCTGTGGGACCGGTTCCCTTCGGTCACGAAATCGTGGGCGGACGGGAACGTGACCTTGATCGGAGACAGCTGCCACGCCACGATGCCCAACATCGGCCAAGGCGCTGGTTTGGCGTTCGAGGACGGGTACGAGCTTGCTGCTATTTTAAAAAACGTTAAGAAGCGATCAGACGTGCAAACCGCGCTGCAGAGCTTTTACAAGCGCCGCATTCTGCGCACCGCTGCGGTGCAGGGTCTGGGGCGGATGAACTCCGAGGCGATTAAGATTTTGACCCCGCTGCTGCCCATTCGGCCGGTCGTGGAGTACTTCATCGGGCCGTTCCTGCCGCTGGTGTTCAGGGCGCAGTTCGGGTACTGCTACGGCTTCTGCCCTACACAAATGCCCGCGGGGGAGGCGAGGCAGTTGGCGGATACGATGCGCACAAGGCACCGACGCGAGGCGGAAACGGCGTGGAGTGACGCGGAACGCAACGGCGCCATCGTCGCCGGCGTGGAGAACAAACACGAAAACCCGGCGCGCGAGGTGATTGCGAAGTGAGCGCGGAGCTTAAAGAGGTAGCCGAGGTGTTTAATGGTCATTTTGTGGAACTCTTGAGGTTGGTTTATAGTCTAGTAGTGCACTAGCAAGGTTTCGGACTCCCGTTCTGCGTCACTCCATTACTTCCTCTACTCCCGCGCACAAATCGTGTTGTTTCCATATTTCGTCTCGCGGAAACAGCCTGGTTTCCTTGCCCTCCAGCCACAGCTTGTGCTTTGATATTTCGGGTGGCAAACACGGGACGTTTTCCGTGAGCGCAACGCGGTTAATTGTTGCTATTTTTTTCATCTGCGCGGCGCTGTCGGGTGACGTGTGCTTCGCCACGGCGTCTGAGTATTTGATTACCGAAACCCCCGCGGCGACCAAAATGGGTAAACACTTGTTACACGGCGACCGCGTTACGTACGCGTGACACCCTTCCAGTTTGATTCCGAAACGACTGGCGTACGCCACCGCGTCCGCCTCGGCGTGAATGTCGATCTTTTGGTCACCGCCGCGTTTGGGTTTGCGTTTCTTTTGAACCGACGCGGCCGCATCAGACGCATCAGTAGCGTTTTCGGTGGCGATGGTGCCATTTTCGATGGCATTTTCCCCACAACTCGTATCGTCATTGTCCCCTTCCTGCTGTTGCTTCCCTTGATTAGTGTTCGTCAACGTGCGCGCGCACCCCCACGAAACAACCTGCCATAGCCGTCCCCCCCCGGCGGCCGACTCGTCCACCACCGGACGCACCAAAACAACCCCCACGTCGTTTCCGTGTTTCTCCCCACGGCTTCCAAGCGTCCTCGCCTCGCTCGCGAGCAACATGCCTTCCCGGTCCTCTGGGGACAAGCCGTTCCATTTCGCCAGAGATTCCGCCGCGCGCGGGTGCGGCGAATCGGTAGGCTCCTGCATCGCGCTCCGAAACTCACGCCGTCGGCCAGGAGGCGTAAGACGTGCGCGCGCGCACGACTTGTGCTCGCGAAAAGCGGCTCGAAATCTGCTTGTAACTACTTTTTTACAAATTTGGTCAGCACGTCAGTCCGGCACGCGCTTCTTCCCTGACAGCCCGGTGCCGATTACCGCCCTATTTCCCGTGGTATGCTCGGCCGGATTTGTGTCGCCCACGCTGCGTCTCGGAATTCGGTGTCTCCGCACCGCGGTTCAGGCGTACGCGTGAGGAACCCATTGTGGTCTCACCGAAATGGGTCGTCTCACCGAATCGGGTCATCCTGTTCGGGTGCGAAACAACCAACTCTTGTGCTTCTGGATCGCGACGGCGTGCTCAACTACGACGTGGGTACGCCGGGGGTGCTCACCGTGGGGGACTTCTCGTTGCTTCCAGGCGCAGCACAGGCGGTAGCGAGGTTGAAAAGACACGGCGCGGTGGTGTGCGTTTGCACGAATCAAACGTGTGTGGGCAAGGGGTTGATTTCGCAAACGCGGCTTGACGAGATTCACGACCACATGCGCGTCCTCTTGATACAACAAGGCGGTCCGGACGCGGTGTTGGACGGTGTATTCGTCGCTACGACCTCGACGGACGAGGAATGCGACCGGCGGAAACCTGCTCCCGGGATGGTCCTGGAAGCCGTGCGAACTCACGGGTTCGAGGGCGACGAAAAAAATGTAACCTTCGTTGGCGACACCGTGCACGACGCGCAAGCCGCGTACAACGCAGGGGTGCCTAACCGAATCACGGTGGGGACGGGACATGGCCAGGAGGTGTACGAAGCCCTGAGGGAGGCGCACGGAGGGGAAGTGGAAGGTGACAAAAAACGGACGGTTTTCGTGGTAAACTATTTCTGCGACATTCCGCACGCCTGGCTGGCGCCTGAAACGCTTCCAATCACGGTGGTAGCCGATATCGCGGCCGCGGTGGAGGTCATCGTGACTGGTATTAAGGATAGTAACGAGGGCGTTGATGTGGTGTAAGGCTATTAAGGATATTAATATCAGGGTGTGGATGCCGTGTAGCGGTTTGCCGCTTTAGCGATAGATAAATTATAAATCAAATAGAAAAGAAAATTACGCACCCGCGCTCAGAGGAAGCGGCGTCGCAAGACTCTAATTACCTTCGACCTTTTTCCAGGTATTTGTTTTCGTGGTGGGCGTATTTTCGCCCCGGCGTTCGCGACGCGGTATCGACCAGTCTTTTACTCAAGCTGTCTTGAGTTGTTTCACGAGAGAAACCACCTCACACCACGGGCGCGCCTTTCACGCCTTCCAGGCCTTTGGCGAGCTGCCCGACGCTCTTCAAACCCGCGCGCGTGTATTGCTCGTTTTGCCACGGCGCGCCCCCCGCGCGGCACCCGCCTTGCCAAACGTGCACGAACTTGTCCATGTTGTTGAATTTAGAGTCGAAGAGCTGGCGGTAGTACGTCTCTTCTTTTGATTGCGGCGGGTTGATTTTGTATTTCTCGGCCGCAGCGGCGAAATCCGCGTCGCTGACCTGGGCTTCGCAAAACTGCTGCAGCGTTTCCACCCAGTTCAAGCCCACGCCTTCGCACTGCATGGCTTTGGTGCGCCACAACACGGGGGCGGGAATTTCGCCCTCGAACAACGCCCGGAGCGCATGCTTTTCCGGTTTCTCCTCGCCGTCGATGCGCTTCAACTCCGGATCCACGCGCATCACGGCGTTGATGACGCTCGGATCGAGAAACGGCACCCGCGCTTCCAAGCCGTGCGCCATGGTCATCCGGTCCGCGCGCTGGCAATTCACGTTGTGCAGGTGGTGGAAGATCCGTCTTAATTCTTTGTGAATCGCGGCGCCATCAGGGGCGTCCCTGAAATACAGGTACCCGGCGAACAGCTCGTCGCTGCCTTCCCCGGTCAAAACCACCTTGACGTGCTGCGCCGCTAACCGGGCGAGGAAGTAGTTAGGAATCGCACTTCTGATCAACTCGGGTTCGTACGTCTCCAGGTGGTAAATGACATCCGGAATCACGGCGCACGCTTCCTCCGAGGTGAACAGGTACTCGTGGTGCGTGGTACCGAGGTCTTCCGCCATCACGCGCGCGGCCATCACGTCGGGTGACCCTTCCTGGCCGATCGTGAACGTAATAAACTCCTGGTTGGTTTCTTCAAGCATGGGTTTGATGATGCTTGCGATGACCGCGCTGTCGAGACCGCCTGAAAGCAACAAACCAATCGGGACGTCGCTCATCATCTGATCGCGCACCGCCTGCGTAAGCGCGGCGCGAACGTTGGAGGTATCGTCTGTCCCAACGAAGTCGTCGCTGTCCCACTCGGGTGCGTAGTACTTCACGAACCCGGTTTCGGGGGTCCAGTAGTGCCCCGCGGGGAACTCCTCGATGCTAGTGCACTGGTCGTGAATCGCTTTCAGCTCGCTCGCGAACCAAACCGCGCCGCCCACTCCGGTACCCATGTACAGCGGCTTTATGCCGCAGTGATCGCGCGCCGCCATCATGTTTTTCCCGTCGTCGCCCACGCACACGAACCCGAAAATCCCGTTGAGATCTTTCACAAAGTCAACGCCCATGTGCCGGTACAGCTGTAGTAACACCTCGGAATCACTGCCCGTCTGAGCTGCGGTCAGGCCGTACTTTTTCTGAAGCGCGCGGAAGTTGTAAATCTCGCCGTTCGCGCACACGCTGTACTTTTCCGCCTCGTACACGATGGGTTGCTTTCCGCCTTCGGGGTCCATAATTGCGAGCCTCTCGTGCGCCAAACCGAACCGCTCGTTGCCGTAGTACCCCGAACCGTCAGGACCCCGCGTACGCATGCGCGCGGAGAGCGAACGCATCAGCTCCTCGCGCCCGTCCGTGAGCGCGCCTGGAAAGAATGGAGAATTGGGAAAGTCAGCGACTGGGGCGGGCACAAAAGAAGATAGAAAGATTTTAATTGTCGGCACGCGAGTCGAGTTCGGGACGTACCGTCGGGGTCGTAGCACGCCAGGATGGAGCACATTTCGGTGGTTCGCTTGGTTTGGGTCGAGCCGCGGCGAGTCTTGGTCTGGGGAGAAGGGGTTGGGGAGGGGTGGGAGGGTCAGACCAGGGTTCGTGGCGAACGGGAAAACGTGGGAGATTGGCTGGCTCATCAATCGGCTCGGCGGCGATTTGCGGCGGCACCTTGTACGTACCTCGCCTTTTTCCACCGGCATGGCGCCGATGTAGCACAACGCGCCTTGGCGATGCACCCGGGAGCCCATGATCTCCGCGCGAGCCAACGCCTTAACGGTGCACGTGGAGGACGGCGAGCGGCGAGCGGTCTGGCGGCTGGTGGGAATCCATGCCAGAGTGGATGTGGTTGCGGCGAACATCGTGCGGCAGAATGAGAATGTCGCGAGCGCGTGAACCCGTTGCAGGTCTTACGGCCGATTCGTGGGAGAAGAACGGCGCAGTGCGTCTGCGCGGTCTGTCCCGAAGATGGGGATGTGGCTCAGTGACCGTGGGAGGTCGCGAGCGCGTGGTTGTGGCGCGGTGGCGTCAAGATTAATCGTCCTTTCGGCGGGACGAAACGTCCGAGAAAAAAACAACAAAAAGTTCGTTGCATGGAAAATCTGTTTCTGGATTTCCCTTGAAGAAAACCCGATACACGTGACGCGGCAGGCATCTCACCCCGAGCGCCAACCCATCCACGAGCTCGCCGCGTGGCTTTCGCGACTCTTCTTTCGTGGTTCGCGCACCCGCAGGCTGTCTGGGGTGTGTGGCCATCGCTTCCGAACCAGCCGTGAGGAGTGCGTTTTGATCCTTTAGGTGGTTCCCGGTGACGACCTAATGGACGGCCCTAAAAAAGAGCCAGTGGTGCGCAGGCGCCCATCGTTCGACCTGCCCCTGCGTGGTTCCCCCGGAGGAGGGTCATCGCCTGGTGGCGGGTTGTTGTCCCCTTCGCGAAGCACGCGGCAGGTAAGAACATCGTTCGACATCGCGAGCCATTCGCGGATGTCCCGGGAGAACTCCAGCGCCAGCCTGGGGGAGAACCGGCCTGCGTTGCAGGAATTGCGACGGCAGCTGGAGTCACTTAGCGCGCTGGGCAGCGCTGACGCGCTGGGCGGGGATGGGGGATCCATCGCGGCCGCGGCGGCCGCGGCCGCGATGGACGCGGCGATGGACGGCACCGGGGGAGGCGGGACCCTGAATGGCGATGAACCAAGAACCAGCTCGACACGAGTGGAGCGTTTGCTAAAGGAACGACAGCAGTCCATGGTAAGTATTTCCCATTTACCACATTCCGCCGACTGATTGCCCATACAAGACTGACATTTCTTTTTTTACAATCAGGCGCGCATCAAAAGCACGGCGGCGCTCATGAACGACGACGACGACGTACGTGTCGGGGCTTTCCCAAATCCGAGGACACACTGTTGTATCTCTAACGCTGGTGACTGTTGTCCATACATCGCGATATACAGCCCTGACACTTTCTTTTCCGAAAACAGGATGAAACGCGAAGCGCGCCGTCGGTTGGAGATCCGTCTTCCTCCGCTCGAGATCAGTTCGGCGAGCCTGGCGGCGGCGGCGGAGGCGAGGTCCCCACGAAACGCCAGCGGCTGATAATCGCCGCGAACCGGCTCCCCATCTCCGCGATCCGGAAACCGGACGGATCGTGGGGCTTGAACCAAAGCGCGGGGGGGCTGGTCAGCGCGCTTTCGGGGGTGGGGAACAACTACGAGATGCTCTGGGTGGGGTGGCCGGGGGTTTTCGTGGAGGAAGGTTCTGAGCGCGACGCTTTAACCAAGCTCCTTTTGCGCAGAGGGTGTTTGCCCATCTACCTCTCAAGAAGCGAGGTCGACCTCTACTACAACGGCTACTGCAACAACATCCTGTGGCCTTTGTTCCACTACGTGCCGCTTTCGTTCGAAAGCAAGCTTTCGGAAACCAAGAACATGGCGCTGCAGTGGGCGGCGTACCAAAACGCCAACGAAGCCTTCGCGCGCGTAATCGCGAAGTACGTGTGTAAGGCTTTCCCGAATTCCGCCGACTCTGGCTGTGTTCAACACATCACTGACACTTTGTTTTACCTATCGTAAGCGCGTACCGCCCGGGCGACGCGGTGTGGTGTCACGACTACCACCTAATGCTTCTGCCGCAGCAGCTAAAGGAGGACTACCCTTCCATGAAAGTGGGGTGGTTCTTGCACACGCCGTTCCCGTCAAGTGAGATATACAGGATGTTACCCGTTCGCGAGGAGCTGTTACTGTCGGTGTTAGCCGCGGATCTGATTGGGTTCCACACCTACGACTACGCGCGGCACTTCGTCAGCGCGTGTTCGCGAATTCTGGGCTTCGAAGGCACCCCCGAGGGCGTGGAGGATAACGGCAACTTCACCCGAGTCGCGGCGTTCCCAATCGGCATAGACCCAGGAAGGTTCACGCAGGCGCTTGAAACAGAACGCGTGCAGGCGCACGTCACGGAGTTGCGGCAGCGGTTCCAAGGACGCAAAGTCATGCTCGGCGTGGATCGGCTTGATATGATCAAAGGCATTCCGCAAAAGCTGCTGGGTTTCGAAAAGTTCTTGTCCGAACACCCGGAGTGGCGCGACCGCGTTTTGCTGGTGCAAATCGCGGTACCCACGCGAACGGACGTCCCCGAGTACCAGCGCCTCACGTCGCAGGTGAGTATTTCCCAATCACCACATTCCGCAGACTGATTGCCCATACAAGACTGACACTTTTTCTTTTACAACCAGGTGCACGAAATAGTGGGCCGAATTAACGGCCGGTTCGGCACCCTCGGGAGCGTTCCGATTCAACACCTGGATTGTTCCCTCGCATTTACCGAGCTGTGCGCCCTCTATGCGGTGACGGACGTTTGTCTTGTGACTTCGTTGCGGGACGGCATGAACCTTGTTTCGTACGAGTTCGTGGCGTGTCAATCCAAGAACGCGGGTGTGTTGGTTTTGAGTGAGTTCGCGGGCGCCGCGCAATCCCTAGGCGCCGGTGCGCTGCTTGTCAACCCGTGGAACGTCAACGACATGGCCGCCGCGCTTGAAGACGCGCTGACGATGCCGGAGCCGGAGCGCCGGGAACGCCAAAGGCAGAACTTCACGCACATCACCATGCACACCGCACAAGCGTGGGCGGATACGTTCGTCTCCGAGCTCAACGACACGCACGTCGAAGCGGAGTTACGGCGCAAACGAATCCCCCCCCAGCTGTTCCCGAGCCGCGTGCTTGACGACTTCTCCCGAAGCCGGCACCGGCTGATCATCTTGGGTTACAACGCCACCCTGACGCTTCAAACGGACTCGTCAAAGAAACAATCCCGAGCCGGAGTGCTACCCGGGAAACCAATCAAAACCCAGAGTAGGATGCACCCCGTGTCTCAGGAGTGTTTACAAAGGCTTTGCGATGACCCCACCACGACGCTTTGTATCTTTTCCGGTTCCGAACGCAACCGCTTACAACAAACGTTCGCGCACCTTCCGAAACTGTGGATCGCCGCGGAAAACGGGTGTTTCATTCGCCCGCCTCTTGAGGGGAAGCACAGCAAACTGGGGGGCAGTGGTAACAACAAGTGGATAACCATGGTCGAAACCAGCAATTTCGACTGGATCGAGAGCGTGCAACTGGTTTTTGATTACTTCTGCGAACGCACGCCGCGGAGTTACGTCGAAACAAGGGAGACGAGCCTTGTTTGGTCGTACAAGTACGCGGATCCCGATTTCGGGAGACAGCAAGCGCGGGACTTGTTGCAGCACCTGTGGACTGGTCCGATATCAAACGCCGCTGTTGATGTTATTCAAGGCGCGAAGTCAGTAGAGGTCCGGCCGATCGGCGTGAGCAAAGGCGCGGCGGTGGAGCGGATCGTGAGCATGATGGGCGAGTGTGGGTCCAGTTCGCTTGTTGAGGAAATCGTCGACGTCCCTCCCGTCGGGAACGGCGGCGGTTCCAAACCCGCCGGGAACGACCCCCCCCCCCCCCCCCCCCCCCCCCCCCCCCCCCCCCCCCCCCCCCCCCCCCCCCCCGCCTCCCAGTACGTCACCCTCACCGCCGTTGGACGGCTCGGAAGGTGGTTCCGAACCGGCTCCATCCACCCAAAAGCGCAAAATCGAACGAAGGCAGATCGATTTCGTGATGTGCTGCGGGCACTTTCTGGGCCGGGACGAGGACATTTTCGAGTACGTCGAGCGGTGCTCTGATTTTTCGGACTTGGCGTACCCCGGGGGGGAGGGCCCGGGGCGCCCCCCGGTCCGGCCGAAAGCAGGCAAGAGCAAGCAAGGCGACGCGGTGGGTTTTGCGGGTTCGTCCGCGAGCGCCAAGGCGAACGCGGGTGGCGCGAAGGAAAAGGAAAAGGAAAAGGTTTTCGACAAAGGCGACGGGTACCGCGACCCCGACGACGTCTTCCCCTCGATCGTCACCACGTTCGGGACGCACTACACGTGTACCGTGGGGCGGAAACGATCGCAGGCTGGGTTTTACGTCAACGACAGCGGCGACATCGCCGAGCTCCTGGCGAACCTGACGAACTCGCTCGGGGACGGGAAAGGCAGAGTGGAACTGCTGCAGTTTGACACCGAAAGGTACGGAACTTTCCCATCACCGCGTTCCGCCTTTGCGATTGCCCATACGATACCCCGGCTGTTTCTTTCCCAATCACCACGTTGCGCTGAGTATTACATACATCACACGTGCTCTGTTTTACCTCTCAGCTGGGGACTGTTTGTCCGCACGTCGCGATACACGGTCACACGCGAGAGACTGACGCTTTCGTTTTCGTCGCGCCAGCTCGCTCGGCTCGCTTTCCAACCGGTCGCTCGCCGACATGGCGCGGCAAAACAGCACGCAGAGCATTTCGCGGCACGAATCAATCGCGGAGCTCAGCACGCACCGACTGGGAAGGACGCAATCCGTGAGCAACGTCAGCAACGTCAGCGACGCGTCGTCCATTTAAGGGGAGAAACGGGACGGATGTTTCGTATTCTGGCACTATCAGTGCCTAGTAGTGACTACTAGCTTAGTATGAGCTATTTTCGCTTTGAAGATTCCTCGATCAAATCAAATATTGAAGCTGCGCGGTGTTTTGATAGGCAATTGACCGATGGATTCGATAGGAACATCTTATATCTGGAAAGTGTCGAAAGAAGGTTTGAAATAAAGTCGATTTTCGACAGTGAAGGAAGGAATAAGCAAAAGTCAACTAAAATCGGTCCAGGCGACACCTTCGCGTTTTAGCCTTTTTTAGAAGCATCATGTATTTCCCAAATCCTGACACTGTTTGCCCATACAAGGCTGGCACTTTTCTTCACAATCTCCGAGTTTTGGTGACGACCAATGAAAACGCGCTTCGCCTCGGGATATTGTGGGCCATGTCCCACCCCTCCGTCGGCCCCCCGTCCGCGCCCCATTCCCGCACACACCACACTTCAGACACCCCAGTCTAAGTCAAGATGGCCACCATCATCGCGCAGCAGCTTTCCGCCGGGTGCGTGCCGCTCACGCGTCTTTTTTCTCGCGCGCGACGCCGCGCGCAGGGCGCGAGCAGATATCTGGTGAACCCCATCATCGTTGGAGTTCTAGTCACATCAGTGGCGACTCAAACGACCGCCTCTCCGGAGCGCCGCGTCGCGCGGCTTCGGATTTGGCCGCTTTGCCTGTGCCGGGGTACCCGCGCGTATCGACTGCGGATCCGCCAACCCGCGATGCGTACCTGCCTTCCGGCGCGTTTACGTCGATCCGTGACTCACCGATCCCCACCCCGCCATCGTGTGTTTTTGTCTTTCCTTCCAACAACAGGCTCACCCAGAGATCCCGCACCGTTCGCCCCCGCTCGGTGGCCTCCAAGGCGCGCGCATCCGTGCGCGTCGGCGCGGTTGCCGCGGCCCGCCCAACCTTCTTCCCCGGCACGACCCCCCCCAAGCACCTTGACGGCACCATGCCCGGCGACTACGGTTTCGACCCCCTGGGTTTGGGCGAGGACAAAGTCGCTCTTGAGTGGTACAAGCAAGCGGAGTTGCAGCACGCGCGGTGGGCGATGCTGGGCGTGACCGGTATGGCCGCCCCCGAGCTCATCCAAAACCCGTTCGTTGAAGGCGCCATGCCCAACTGGGCGGAAGCCCCGCTGTGGGACGGGTACATGGCGTCCCCCAACACGCTGTTCGTCGTGCAGATGTTTATGATGAACTGGGCGGAAGTTCGCAGGTGGCAAGACATGAAGAACCCCGGTACGATGAACGAGGACCCCCTCACGGGCGCGAACAAAGGCGACACGAACACGGATGTTGGGTACCCCAAAGGCCTTTTCGACCCCATGGGCATGGCCAAGGACCCGGAAAAGGTGAAGGTGTTGAAGGTTAAGGAAATCGCAAACGGGCGACTCGCCATGGTGGCGGTGATGGGATGCATCATCCAAAACGAAGCCACCGGCGTCGGACCCATCGCCAACCTCAAGGCGCACCTCGCCGACCCCGCGCACAACACCATCTTCACCAACTTCGTGCCCATCCAGTTCTAAGCGACAGCGACGCGTTTGGGAATGATAAGCGAGAGAAGAAGCGAGAGAGTGCGAGTTTGAAATCGCGGCGGGAGGGATAGCTGAGCGCGCGGCGATAACTTTTGAAATGGTAAAGGTCTTTGGGACGGAGTAAATGGATTAAAACAGCGCCGTGTAACCGTCGCCGCGGTTCGCGCGTCGCAACCCGCGTTCCCCGCGCCGAGGCAACGTCATTCTTGAATCCAATTTCGCCACCACTAAAAAGGTACCTCCGCTATCCCTCCGGCACTGCCGCGTCTTGCTTTTTCTCGAAATCGTTGTGTGCTTTCTTGTGTTTATTGGACTGCGACGGGACCTGCATGTCATTCTCCACGCGCGCGCGCTTGGCGAGTGGCGCGATTCCCTGGCGCAGCAGCGCCAAGTCTTCCACCTTGGTCGGTGCGGCGCGACGCGTCGTGTCTCCGTGCCCGAGCTGCCCGTGGACGCACCGCCCCCACGTGTACACGTCCTCGTCTGCGCCAGCCACGGCGACGGTGTGCCTCCAGCCGCACGCCACGGACTTGACGCGAATTTCTTTTTGAGCGTTATCCGTGACAATCACGGCGACCGGCGCGTTCGCGTCGTCCTGATTGAAATAAAATAAATGTCAGTCTTGTATGGGCAATCAGTCGGCGGAATGTGATAAATGGGAAATACTTACCAGACTCCCCACCCCCAGCTGCCCAAACGCGTTCCAGCCCCAGGCGTACAGCGTCCCCGTGCTCCCCGCCAGCGCGCACATGTGCCTCCACCCCCCCGACGCGGACGTAATAGGCCCCCCACCAAACTCAGGAAGAAGCTTGGGAAGCCAACTGTCAACGTTGTCTCCGTGCCCGAGCTGGCCGTACTTCGACCAGCCGAACGTCCAAAGACGGCCTGAGATGGGTAAAACAAAGGCTCAGTCTCGAGTCGGCGAGTGTAGGTGTACTTCGTAATGTGTATCAGCAAACAGTCGGGCGTACTCGGGCCGAACAGTGCGTTTGTGATGTGCGCAGTATCTCCTTTTAATCTCCTTTTAATGACGGCCGTGGACGTCAAAGAGGGGCTTGAAACGTGGAGGCGGGATTTGGGAAATAAAACACGAACCTTCGTCCGTGAGCGCGGCGCTGTGTCGCCATCCGCAGATGGGTTCCTTCGCGAAGACGTTTTTTTGCACCAGCGCTTCCACTCTTTGCGGGACGTGCACGTCATCGCAGTGGCCGTGCCCTAGGTTCCCATAACGTCCCCAGCCGAAGGTGAACATGTGGCCGCCAGAGGTGGTAACGGCGCTGTGTTCGGCGCCGCCCGCCGCGGCGTTTACGGTTTCGTTTTTATCGAGTAGCGACTTGACCAAACACGGCGCAAGCCGGTCGTCCGTATCACCCAGCCCTAGCTGTCCGTTTTGGTTCCTGCCGAACGTGTATAACTGGCCAGTCACAGTGACTACTAAGCAGTGCGAATCGCCGCACGCCACGTGTTGTATTGCAACACCCGAGAAAAGCGGCACGATCGCGGGCGAGGTTCGATCGAAATGGTCCCCAGTGCCGAGTCGCCCGAAATCCCCCCAGCCCCAGGCGTAGACTTCGCGGACTTGTGATTGGTCCGGTGCCCCAGTGACTACAGCGATGGTGTGATGCGCGCCGCAGCAAACCATTTGGACGTTCGCATCGGCAAACTCCGTGACCTCCCTCGGTCGACTCACGTCCTCGCTGTCGCCGTGCCCCAGTTGTCCGTCCTCGCCCTGGCCCCAGGTGTACAGCGAAACCGATTGATTGGCATTCGCGTCGGAGCCGTCGCCCGCCAAGGCCGACAAAAAACACGCGGTGTGACCGGCTCCCGCGGAAACCACCGCGGAGGGCATGTTTTGTGTCAAACCTCGACACGCGGCTACCCACGCAACACGCCCGCGCGGCGAGAACTGGGCCGGGAGGGCGCGCGTGTCGGACGGATAAGACCATGCATCGAAATTGTGGATTTTAAAATCGCCAAAAATATGTACAATTCGAAGCCGCGGGGTCCTTCACCAGTGGTGCTCCACTAGGCCTACGCGCGCGGCGTCGCGCGACCGCCGAAACATTCGCGATGGCCGCCGATGAGCCTCCCGTTCCGCGCACCCTGCGGGTCGCGACTTGGAACGTCGCCGCGGTGAACAACAACCCGTTCGAGTACTTCGTGAGTCATGACGATCCCGGGTACGACGTTTTGATGGGTTCGGTGGAGGCGTTCGTCGAGGCACCGGGTGTGCGGGACATCACGGTGGGCGAGATCATCACCGACGTGATGTTGGACGAGCTGTGTGCGTTGATGACAGGTCACGGCTTGAGTGGCTTGGAGAAGACGCGGGAGTACTGGTTCGCCAATCTAAAGCCGCGACGGATTGTTTCGCAGTTTCTCAAGGACCCAGAAATCGGCGCCAAGCGGTTGTGCTCGATGCCCGACCGCGTGACGAACACGATAAGAAGCGGGTCAAGCACGCTGTACCGGCCGACGATCATCAACTGCTACGAGCCTGAAATGCCCGACGTCAAGTCCTGGTGGACGCAGTGGAAAGAATACATGTTCTTCACGTCCGCGACGGTGGCGACGAAATCGGGAACCGGGGATTCCAAAAAAATATGCCATCTCCTGGACGCGATAAAAAAGGCAAAGTACCCGGCGGTGACCACGGAAGAGGAAACTATTTCCATTCCTTTGCAGTTAGTGTGCATGGCTGCTTTCGACGGTGTTTTAGTGCACTTAGTGAACCTACTGGCGCCGAACAAGTGGCACGACGTGAAGACGTCCATGGTCGCGGCTTTGCACGTAAACAAAACCAAAAGGACTCTTGAAATTTTAGCCGGGCCCGTGTACGCGTCGTGCGACGCGATTTTCATCCAGGAAGCCGCCGCGGGGTTCGTTGATGACCTCGTTTCAGATACAGTTTTGAATGATAGGTATCACGTACTGGTCCCTGAGCAGTTGGATGGCAAGCGGGACCAGAACAGCCTGGTGCTTGTGAGTAAGAACCGGTTCATGGTGGACGACCCGGAATGGCGGGGCGAGGTGACTGATGATGTTCTAAAGTTGATGGATTCGCAATCTATAAAGGGGGTCGCGCCTGGCGATTTGTTCGCCGTGCGGGTTTTGGAGAAAAATACCAAACACCGGGATTCGAAGGATTCGAACCGCCGCGGTACGGACAAAGGAAACAACACTAGCGGTACCGACAAAGGAAACAGCTCCACCGGAGGCCGTTTCATCTTAGCGTCCTTCCACGGCGACACCAACGGCCTGGCTTCGGTACCCGTGATCGACGCGGTAGATAAGTTCACGAAACTCTTAGACGTGAATTTGCCCACGCCTTCGGCCGAAAACGGGCTGCCCCGACTACCGCCAACCTTGGTATTCGGCCTCGACGCAAACACGCACGTGACCCACAGCGCTGGCAAAAGGCAAGGCGTCCTTGAGTTCGTGGAGCACTTACAGAAAATTCAACTCGCCACGTGCTGGGGAACACAAATAGACCCCCAAATCAACACCACGTACAACGCCCGAACGTTTCTGCAGCCGCAGCTGAACAAAGCGGTGCGCATGTGCGACATGGAAAGCTCGCCTCTTACCGATAAACACCCGAAAGACCACATCGTCTTCGGGTCCAACAGTTTCTCCACCCAAATCGTACAAAGAGACAACACCGGGGACGGACAATTCATAGACGACACCCCGTTTCCAACGATGAGCTTCCCGTCCGACCACGCCCTGGTGTGCGCGACGCTGGAGATGGAATGAGAATGAATTTTTGTATTTCCGTCTTGCGTGTATGTCTCTTCCTCAATTAACAACAACTTCGCACTGTTTACCTGTCGCGCAAACAAAAATCAATCTGTCTGTCCAATCACGATTCGCGATTTCCGAAGTGGAGGTTTTTTTTGCCCCATCCATCACTCATCCCTCATCTCCGTCCCCCTTCCCACTCGCCCGACCATAAACACACACACCACCCGTAACGATGGCTGCTATTTCCTGCATCTCCGGCGTCACGGCTCTGCCCGTGCGCATGTCCGCGCGTCGCTCGGGTACGTGCGCGGTCGCGTCTTGGAATCGGCGCCAATGACCGGTGCATCACAAACGCATCACATCGTCCGTGCCGCGACTTCGCCCGCGAAAAGCCCGCCCCGGGCGAACTTCCATCCTTGGAAGGCTTGTAGTAGGCTTCACGACTCATGGAGAATGCGAAGTCGCGGGTTTTTTGATGCGCCGCGGTGTCCGGGTTGTGTTTAGACGACGTTCGTGTGGTGAAACACACGTGCAGAAACTCGACGCGACCGCGGCGCGAGGTTTCCGAGCGCCGTGCCGTCACCCGCGAACGCGCTCGTCATCACGACGCGCCTGATCAAACACTCGTCGTGCGACGACGAAACACACGCTGACCCCTCTGTTACCCCGGTTGGTTTTTCAATCCACAGGCATCCAGGGCAAGGCTGTGTCCATGCCCAAGGCTGTGCGCGGCAGCGCCGTGAGCATGCGCGCCACGAAGACCGTCAGCGCGTGCGTACCCCCCCATCGTCTTCACGTTTCGAATCCCGCCGAGTCATCCCGCCGAGTCACGCCACCGTCGTTGCACAATCTAAAAGCGGCTTTTCACTAACCTTTCATTACCCTGCTAACCCTTCAAACCACAGTGAGTCCAAGACCTTCGACGACGACTGGCTCAAAGCGGACGTCACCGTGCACCTCCTGACTCTTTTCGGGTGGGCGGTGCCGTCCGGCATCGCGATCAAGTCGTACGGCGACACCTCGCTGCTCAGCGCGTTTTCCGCGTCCATCGGCGAGAACCTGGCGAACTTCCCCCAAGGCCCCGGCCTGGAGGACAAGTTCTGGCTGTACCTCCTGACCTGGCACATCGGCCTGTTCAGCACCATGCTGCTGGGCCAAATCGGATGGCAAGGACGCAAGCAGGGCTACTTCAAGTAAGCGGTACTTCGCTCGAAACGAGGAGAGCGCCGAGGGCAATGACGATGCACGCGACGCGAGTTTGAAATTAGTACGGTACGGTGAGTGCCACGCGCTGTAGCGGGATTTACGTTGTGAAAGACTCGTAGATTCCAACTAGTTCCACTATTACACAACGCGCCACACTGCACACCGGATGAGTCCGTCCAACAACACACCGCACGGAATACTTGCAACCGTACACCGCCGCGTGTACTACCTCGCGTCGTGAAAGTCCGTCTCGTGTTTCTCCGTCTCCAGCTCCCGCACGCGCCGCTCCGCCTCCGTTAACTTCAAATCCATTTTCGTCACCGCAGCCCGTAGTTGCGTTACCTCCTGCAACACCTTTCCAACGTGCACACCTTGTACTTGGCCTTGAGGGTTTAAATCAGCGTAGTGCGGGGGCAGCGCGTGCGCGACCCCCCGAAGTTTCCAGTTAAAAAACTCGCAAAACTGTTTCGCGTATTTCCTGGGCGACACGGTGGAGATGGGCGGCGGCGCGCACGCCAGTTTTACGAAATGCGCGCACTTCTTCCCGCCGGTCCAGCTTTGCAGGAAGTCTATAATGCCGAAGTAGACGATGGTGGTGTCGCCACCGTGCTGCGACGCGTAGGCGGTGCCGTGCAGGCCGTTTTGCGATTTTTGTAGCTCGGCGTTTGCTTCGCCAGGCGCCGGCCGGTGCACGCCCACGATCATGCTGTAGTCCATAAGGTTGAACTCTTCAAAGAAAGCGCAGTCCCGTGTCATGGCGGTCATCACTTCAACTCGCTGCGTTTTTGTTAAATAAACAGGCAGGTTGTACGCCCTTTTCTTACCGGAAAGGTACCGCGTTCGGCTCGCGGGAATTCCTTTGCCGCACCCGCTCGCTTCGCACACCATCCACGACACGCTGCGGTTGTTACACGAAAAGTGGTTAGCGTCCTGTGTTGGGCGTGTATTGGACGTGTATTGGACGATGTATGGACAAACAGTCACCAGCTGAGAGATAAAACAGTGTGCCTGGATTTGGGAACCGCGCATCACGTACTTCCAGCATCTTTTGTGAATCTCTTCCACGACTTCCCCATCCTCCACCATCACTTTGTCATCCGCGCTTCCTTTCAGGTCGTAAAGCCCGCTCCAGGACCTGACGTGCGTGGGTAAGCAGTTCGCCATGCACAGGAACCGCCCCAGGGTGGGGTGTGTAAACACGCACACGACTTTGCACAGCAGCGACGTTTTCGTGCTCACCAGATCCACGTACGCCTGTAGGAATTTCGAATCGAGCAACGTCTTCGCATCCCCAGTGTTGAGTTGTTTGACGAAGAACTTGCCACACTCGGTGCGGCTCATCAAGTCCCCACCCTTGCCTCCACCAGCGCCCAGGTTTCCAAAGTCGAAGATCCCATCGAGGAAGTCGTTGTGGATGGAAAACGATTGGCGGACGATCGAAAAATACTCATCACACAGGGTGGCGCAATCCACTTCGCCGACGCGAAGCGTTTGGACGCCGTGCGAATCCATCGTTCGCCTGAAGAAACCGTTCCCAAGCGATCGACACACCGAAAACAGGCCGGCCGGCACGCCCCACTCCTGGAAATCAGACCGACGGAAGTACCGCGAGGGTGGAAGCGCCACGCGCGTCGCGTTGTGAAGGCAGCAGATGGAACATTCAATGGCGCGAGTTTTTGACTCTTGAGTTTCAAGAAATCAGTTCATCATGGCAAATTCGTTCCTCGGCGGCGCCCTCGGCAGTCATCAGTGCGGTACGCGCCTCCGGTGCGTTGGATTTCGGCCTGGCGTGATCATTGTGGCTATGGCGAAACAACGGCCGGCCGGGAGCGGCGGCGTCGATGTCACGCAAACGCACGTCGCCGGGGGATCGTTGACCGAACGACCCAACGCGGTGGTGAGGATCTAGTTCACGTTTCTCAGCTCGGCCGCCGCCGCGCGTGTTGTTTTCCTGTTCCACGCCACCGCCACCGCCCTCGTCTCCACATGGACGATGGCCTTGTGTATGGACGTGTGAAGTCACGTGTCACCCGCTGACCGTACCGCCCCTCCTCCCCCCCTCCCTGGTTTCCTCCCCAAAACAGTCCCCCGACGGCGAGCGCCTGTACGTGTGCTCCGGCGATGCGGTGCGCTGTTTCAGCACCGCCACGGGTTTGCCGGTCGGGTCGCCATTGTCAGGGCACGCCGCGGATGTCACCGCCGTGGGGTTCCACCCCGGGCATCCCGGCGGGCAGGTTGTGTTAACCGCATCCTTGGACGGGACGGTTCGTCTGTGGAACGCGCAGGACGGCTCACCAGGCGCGGTGCTGACCGCCCCCGGGCCGGTGGAAAGCATGGTAATACCTGGCGGGCGCAGCGCACACGGGCGCGACGTGATTTTTCTTTCGTGCTGGCAACGCGTAAACGCCTCGAACGCCAACGCAAAGGCAGCAAACTCGGCAGACGCGCCTTCAAACGAAACCGCCGCGGGTGCGGGTGGCCGAGTCCACGCGTTTTCCTTGGGCAAGGGAAAGTCGGTTGACAAGTTACTGAAAACGCAATCGCCGCCGCGACTTACCTGTTCGCCGAACGGAACGTTTCTCGGAACCTGGGATAAACACACGGTGATCGTGTGGCCGTTGACCCTGCGCGAGACGGGGGTGTCACTCGCCACGAAAACGTTACGGCTACACCACACCAAACCAATCACGACAATGGCGTTCGACGTAAACGACAAAGCCGTCGCCGCCGGGGATAGCACCGGCCGCATTCTAACATGGCACGGGTTCGCGCAAGCGGTTGAATTTGGAAAGGACCTGGCGGTCAACGACGCATTGAAAACTGCCGAAAAATCTGAGATACCTTGCACCACGTACCACTGGCACGCACGAGCGGTCGGGTGTTTGCTGTTCAGCACTGATGGGTCGTACCTGCTGTCGGGAGGCAAGGAGTCCGTTTTGGTGCTGTGGCAACTCGAGAGCGGTAAAAAAAGCTACCTTCCCCGGTTAGGCGGGGAGTTGATACACATGGCGCGCTTCCCAGGAGACGCGTCGAAAATAGCCACGGCGCATGGCGACAACGCGGTGCGCTTCATCTCCCTGTCCTCGCTTACGGTTGAGTGCGTGGCGCGTGGTATCCGGCCGGGGGTGTTACACGCCCGGTACCCGTCGTACGCGCGAGACACGTCAGACGCGATTCTTTCCGGACGGATCACACACACGCAACCCGCACCGGCGGTTTCGTACGACCCGGTTTCCAAAACCCTAGCGCTCGCGGCGACGGGCGCGTCGCTTCAGCTTTTCTGCCCCATCCGGGACGCGCACGTGTGTGACCTGGCGGTGGCGCCTCGGAACCAAGTCAGCGGCGACGGCGGGGTGGATGACCCCATGACGCCGTACGTCAGCCACGCGTGTTTTTCTTCCGACGGGAGTTTCCTGGTCACGGTGGACCGGCGGAGCGAGCGCGCGATGCCAGGAGTCGGCGATTGCACCGCTGACGCGAGTAACTCGCTCGCCAACGCCCCGGAAGAGACGCTGAGGATCTGGACCAGGAACGTGTGCAGAGGGGCTAACGATTCAGACGATTTAGACAAAAGCACAGCTCAAGACCTTGGGTTTACGTGCGTGTGCGTGTGCGACGCGCCGCACGTCGGGTTCGTGACGAGCGTTTCCGTCAGAGGAAGTCTTCGCGACGGCGACGCGATGGCGTGCACCACCTCGGTGAGCGGCGACGCGAAGATGTGGGTACCGGGCGACACGGGCCGGGCGGGCGAACGCGCGGGATGGCGGTGTCGTAGCGCCGTGTCGCACTCCGGGTACCCCGCCCCTGCCTTAACCGCAGGGGCTTTCTCGCAAGACGGCTCGCTTCTCGCGACCGGGGGCGACACGGTCACGGTGTGGGAACCGGATTCGTGTGCGATGTTGCACTCGTTTTCCCTTCCCAAGTTCCAGCCAGCGGGTTCCGACCACCACGGTAAAGACCACGACCGCGATGGGAAAGTTTCTTCAAAAAGCAACCTCGTCTCCGGTCTCGCGTTCATCGCGCAGACGCCTTTGCTCGCCGCCGTGTCCCCGGAAGCGCTGGTGGTGTGGAACCTCGCCACGCTTGGGGTGTGGCGGGTGGTGAAGATGCCGTGTTTATCCATCGCGAGCCACCCACAACTCGCGCGCTTCGCGGTCACCGCGCGTGCGCCGGAAAACAAAGGATACCTGGTGTTCCGCTTCGCCGGCGACGACGCGCACGCGGTTGGGTGTTCCCTCGCGCCAGGCGGCGCCGGGCCTCCTCAAGGGTTGGTATACCCCCCCGGCTCGAAAGAAGGCTTGTTCGTGGTCACGCGCGACCGGCGGGTCGCGGCGGCGGGGGACGCGTGCGGCGCGGCGGCGGAGGCTGGTGGTGTCAGAAACGAGTTACCCCTTTCAACTAGTCAACTTGGCGATGAAAAAGCCCTTTCAACTACTCACCAAGCCGGGGGTGTTTCCATGTCAGGCGCTGGCTTGAAACCAATCAACAACCTGGAGACGCACGCAAAGGCTTTACAGGGAAACCCAGCTGGCCTGCAGTCCGCGATCGGCGCGAACGCCAAGCCGGGGGGAAACAACCCGTGGGGATCCCTGTTCGACGCCCCGTCGCACGAACTGGCGCCGCTCACTACCTTGGCGCCTCATTTCCTGGACGCGCTGCTGGAAAGACAGGCTATTTAGACTATTTAAACCAAGGTGATACACAATACCACACCATCGCAATAGGTCCGTTAGCCGCGACGTTTGGACAGACCACACAGCACGTTACTCTATTACTACACCCCTTCAATTACGAACTATCGAACACGGTTCTTCGCGTCCCGACTACACGCGTACCTGCCCGGTATCACGCACCCGCTTGTTCCAGCGCGTGTAAACACCTACGCGCTAACACCTTGGTTTCCTCGGAGTCACTATTGTTGTCAATGGCTTTTTTCAAAGCGCCGACGCCTCCCGCCCGGGTAATCGTCCGCGCTAAATCGACCTGTCGCGTCATGTGGTACAGCGCCAGCACGGCGTGCTTCCGCGTGTCCGCCGCGGCGCCGTTTCCAGCTGCATGTATCAAGCCCTCCAACGCGCCATCCACCGCGACGATGGCGTCGCCCGCGCCAGGGTGCCGGGCGCAGAAGTTGGACACCGCCCGCGTGGCTTGCACGCGCAACTCGCTCTCGCTCTGCTCCGATGCGGGCGCGATTTCGGTTCCCTTTTCGTCGCCGTCGCGAGTCGCCGCGATTCGCAAAACGCAGTGGAAAACACGGGAGTCCACCATGGCCTGTTTCATGGACGGGTTCCCCATCAGGTTCGCGGCACAACCGGTGATTAGAAGCTTGGTTTGAGGCGAGGACGACTCTGAGCTTAAAATTTGGGTAAGCGTTTCGAAATTCCCGCCCTCCAAAAGCGCGAAGTGGGTTACGGGACTCGACGCGACGTTCGCGAGAACGCTTGCGGCGGCGCGTAGTGTGGGCTCATCGTGTGCGCCGACATTCTGCAAAATGCCGAAAATTGGACCGAGCACCTCGGTAGTGGCCATCTCCGCGTGCCTCTTCGGATCGCACGCGAACCTCGCCAACGCGCGCGTCGCGTTTTTTACGTCTTCTGACGTTCCTTTTTCGCGTCCAGAATCGCGATTCTGCGACAGAGCGACGCCCAACGCCCTCGCCAATTGCGCCGCGTCTTCTTCTTCTTCTTCTTGTTTGTTTTCGTCAAACGACGGCGTGTTGGATGACTTCTTGCCATCCTCTTGTGTTTTCATTTCTTTTTCATTCTTTTCCCCAACCCTACTCGCCTCCGCGACCTTCGCCAAGCGCGTCGCGAGTTTATCCACAAGCGTCTCCGCTTCCACAGCTCGCAGTTTTAGGTCGGATACTTTTCCATTTTCTTCGCGCACGATCTTTTCCAACGCGCTGCATCGTTTCAGCGCCGTGTCAAGCGCCGTGGTTGTGGAGGCTAGCGCGACAGCGAGCTCATCATGCTCCTTTTGCAGTAAATTCCGTTCCGTTTTCAACGTGTCTCGTTCCTCTTTGACCTTTTTAGCGTCATCAATGAACTCTTTGTTCTCTCCTTCAAAATCATTCACCCGCCGCTTTCGTTCCATCTCAAGCATCCCAACCACTTTCGCGGTGACTTCGCGTACCATGGCTTTTGCTTTTGCTTCAGCGTCATCCTCAATTCGTAGCGTTTCCACTTGAACGCGTCGCTCACTCGCTGCGACGAGTTCACGTTCGATTTTTATCCGGTCCCGCTCCAGCTCAGCGATGGCTTCCGCCTTTGCGTTTTTCGCAGCCGCCAGGGCGTCTTCCAACTTAAACGTAAGCCGGTCCACTTCGCTGGCCTGACGGCGCACCGCGTGTTTGTATTCCTTCAGGTGCGCGCTCTTCTTCGCGCTTGCCGTGGTGTTCACACACATCGCCCGCGCACCGAACTTAAGCGTACCCACGGTTTCCCCGACGTGCCGTGGATCCGACGACACCGTGACCAGCAGGGAAACCCGGCTCCCGTCGCCGAAGCAGTCCGACAGCAAACGCGTGAGTTTCGAATCCCGGTACGGAACGTGTCCATTCAGTGTCCCACCGCCGTCCGTTCGTCGTCCCCGCTCTGCTAATACGTAAACGCACTTCCCAAGCGCGGTGAGGCTTTTGTTGATGTACCCGGCTTCGGTGGTCGCGTTGTCTCTTGCGACTGTTTGCCCATACGTGGACTTGTTAAAAGCCCCCGAATCCAAATCCCGCGGGCGTTCGCTCCCCGCTAAATCCACGAACGTGAGTTTCCCCAACCGCCGCGCGCGTGGCGGTTCGTGAGGGTAACTGCTCGGGTCAGCCGCGGAACCGCGACTGATTCCCATGACGTCGTCATCCCCAAATCCCATTTCCGAGGTGGTTTCCCGCGAGACGTAGATTGACAGCACCGCGTGCGACCGTGAGGATTGAGTGTTGAGTTGGTGGTTAACAACCCCGCGTCGCCCGCGCGCGTGACGTAACAGGGCGAGCACGTCGTCCCTTGACTCAACGATTCGCACCACCGCGCCGTCGGCAAAGGTCTCGCCGCCGCGTTGCGCGAGCCGCAACGGGGTCGTCGTGCCGCCGTCGCCGCCGTTTCTGCCGGCAGTGCCACCACCTGTTTCATCGTCAGATGATAGCAAATCGTACACCTCTTCGTTGTGTATCTGCACGTACGTAATGACTACTTTGGTGTCCACGCGTGCGCCGTCCGCCGACGCGCGCGCGAATATCTCCTCGAACGCCCTAACCACCACTCCTCGGTCACTACAGCCTGGCTTTTCCCCAACCCGTAACAACGAGTACGTCTTCCCCGTACCGGTCTGGCCGTACGCAATCACGGCGCCGTTTTTACCCGCAAGCACCTGCTCGACCACAGGCGAGCACACCGAGTCGTACACGCGTCGCTGCGACGACTCCGTGGGGAGCACGGCGTCGAATACGAACGATTCGGGGAAGTCCCACGCGTTTTTCGTCACGCGAATGGACGACTCATGGTGTTCAACCTCAAGCGTCTCGTTGTATTGTGCGTCGCCAACCTCGCGCGCCGACCTCGGGCGGACGCGACAAATAACGCGCACGCGGTCATCGCCGGGGTCGCCGCTAACGTCAAACGCCATGGTCGAGGCGCGACCACCTGTGAGGGCCGATTATTCTGGCGAAATTTGCATTTTGTGCCGAGTTCTTTTCCGAGGAAAGGCGTGACTGGGATTGACCGTTGGACGTTTCATTCTACCGAAGTGATGATGGTCGCTCGGACAAGCGCCCCCTCCCTCCTCCGCCTCCTCAGACCCCACCGCACGCCCGCGTTGGGTGCCGGTGCGATGTCTGAGGCAGGCTCGAGGGCTGGCGCGGACGGGCTGGCCCCGGGTGACGTGGTCCAGTCCTTGGACCAGCGCCTCGAGAAGACATCTCTTCAAAAAGATGGGGTCGATGAGTTTTTTTCGGTGCCCGGCGCGGATGCGGATGAGACACGCGCCGAGGACGACCCCGTTACGGATTTGTTAACTCGCAAAGAAACCGAGCTCATGGCGCTACGGTCAAGGCGAGTCTTCGACCTGGAGAGCAGGGTGGAACGACGCTGCGCCGAGATTGCCGAGCTAAGAGCGCGCCTCTCCTCGCTGCGTGAAGATTTCGCGTACAACCTGAACCTGCTTGACGAGCGGGACGGGGAGCTTGAGAAGTACGACGCACAGTTCGCGAGGTGCGCGACGGAGGCGGAGCAGGGTGCGAAACAGCTGAGGGAACAACGGCTTGTGACGCAGGAAGCGGTTTCCGAGCAAAGGCGGTGGCAAACGCGGTGCGCCGAATCAGAGTCAAACTACGCGCGGCGAGTGGCGGAGCACCGGGACGTCGTGGAGCAAGAGCGCTTCGCGCGAAACGAAGCGCTGCTGCGACAGCGGGAGGAGTTCGACAACCACACGCGGGCGTTGATGCGGCAAATCGCGGAGCGGGACGAGCTTCTTGAGGTCACCAGGGCGGACGCGAAAGATGCGGTGGCGAATGAAACGAGAAGGGCGAGGGAGGGCGCGGACGTCGGAAACGCCGACGCCGACGCAAACGAGTCGGCGAGAAAAGCAGAGAAGGAAGCGCTTTTGCGCAGGGTCGAGGTTGCCCGGCAACGGATGGGGGAGGCGGAAACAGAGGCGGAAACGAGCCGTGTTGCGAAAAAGGAAGCGGAAGCGCAACTCTCGGAAGCCAAACGACTCGCAGGTGAAGCTCGACGGCAAAGCGACGCGCAAATCGCGCAGCTTCGGGAAAAGCTGGAAACCGCGGCGCGAAGAGGCGCGCGACTCGCGGAGGACGCGGACGCCGCCGCGGCAGCGGCGGCGGCAGCGATAAGGCTCGCCGAGGCTGCCGCGGAGGACGCGCGGCAAGAGGCGTTGGGTGCGGGGCTGAGAAGAGACGCGGAACACGCCGCCGAGTGCTCTTTGCTCGCCGCGCGAGGCGACGCGTTGTTGCAACGCGCGGACGCGGCGGAGCGCGCGTTGGAGGAGACGCGCGCGTCGGCGCTCGCCACGCGGCGGGAACTCGAGGAGAGGTTCGCGGAGGCTTCCTCGGTGGACAGGGTGAGGGATTCGTCACGCGCGGAGGACGCGCGGTTGGGTGCGGACCGCGCGGTTGTGGAGCGAGACGAAGCTGTGTCTGCGAGGCGGGAGGCGGAACGAAACGTCGCGGCGTCGTCGGCGCGCGAAACCGCGCTTCGGGACGACCTCGCGCGTTTGAAGGCGGAGTCCGATTCCGTGAAACTCGCGCTCGCGGCGGCGCATGAACGCGCGCACGCGGCTTCACGGAACACAGCGGAGATACGCGCCGAGGCGGAGCACTTCGCAAGCGTGACATCCAAAACCGCAAAGGCAGAGGGCGATACGCGATGCGCCGCGTTCGCGAACCGGTGCGCGGGTTTAGAAGCCAAGCTGGCGTCCGTGGAGTCGCACGTGGATAAAGCTTTGGCGGAGCGGGACGAGGCGTTGCTGGAAATGGAAACGCAGCGACGGTCATTCGCGGAGAGGGACGTGTTGCGCCGCCACGCAGTGCGACTCCACGAGTCCGTGAGGCGAAACGTACCTGACTTGGAACGAACGGATCGCCCGCCAGCTCCGGAACCCAGCTCCAGTGAAACAAACATGCAAAACCTGCAACACGAGAATCGCAAACTGCGCGAGAGCATTTCCTTGATGCGTCACGAGATGGAACGCGGGGTCGCGTCCAATGCGTCTACTCCGGGAAGCACGCCTCGGCCTCGTTTGCTGCGTCCGAAAATTTTCTCGACGCCGCCCGCTAGTTTACAGGCCAGCCCTTTGCCCCGGGAAAGGGGCTACGACCAGACTTCAAGCTCCGGAGCGGTTTCGCACGTCACGGTTGAGCTGGAGTTGCAACGCGCCGAAAATAAACGCCTGACCCGGGATAAGGAAAAACTTCTCGACATGAGTAACCGTTTGCGCGCCGAGCTCGACGTGGTGTCATCCCGGTTGGCGGAATCCGCGATGGATTTGTTTTCAGAAAACCCTTTGTTGCAGGCGGCTTCCCGAGCCGCAAAGAACAAAACCGCGAGCATTTCCTCCTTCGCCCTGCTTGGCCAGACGCCTCCGCAAACGCAAACACGCGTCAAGTTCGATTACGTGCGCGGTCCAAACGTCAAGGCGAGCGACAAGGTTTTGCCGTCGCAGCGAAACGCGTTGCGAAAAACGAACGTTTCGCAAACCGAGGTGCGGCGAGTGCGGAACTGGAACGACAAAGGCGACGGGGGCGGCGTGACCGCGAAAGACACGACAGTGATACACCAAAGGTGACAGGAAGAGTTTGGACGGTGTTGGAAGTATTTATTTACCTTCAGAAGGTGTTACAATATGCCTTCTCCTTTGTCACCTGTCCCGCGTGTAGTCTCCGCTTTTCCCGCCCGTTTTCGTCTCGAGACGGATATCGCTCACCACGATGTTTTTGCTCGCGGCTTTGCACATGTCGTATATTGTGAGGCCGGCGACTGAGGCCGCGACTAGGGCTTCCATCTCCACGCCCGTTTTCCCGTCCGTCTTCGCGGTCGCGAACACGTGCACTGATGAAGTTTCCGGGTCCAGCGTGAAATCCACGGCCACCTTCCTCAGCATCAACTGATGACACAGCGGAATCAGGGAATGCGTTTGCTTCGCGGCGTTGATTCCGGCTATTTTCGCCACGGTCAGGACGTCGCCTTTCACGTTCGTGTTGTCCGCGACTAAACCGAACGCGACCTTCCCGAGACGCACCGTCGCGGAAGCCGTCGCCACGCGCACCGTGGACTGCTTGTCACCCACGTCCACCATCGTCGCGCTTCCAGATGCGTCCACGTGAGAAAGCGCGTTTGCGTTTACGTCGGTTTTGTGGACACGTGCGGGTGTGTCATTCATCGCACCGACAAGGGAAACTTCGTTTGATTCGTCCCTGCTCATCACGCCGAACACCGCATCAAGCTCGTCGTTCGCGTCGTCCACGGGCGTTCGCGACCCGGTGGAGTGCCCGCGGTGAAAGGGCTGCCCGAAATCGTGGAAGTAATTTCGGGACGCCGAGCTCCGAAAGCCGCCGTTCGCGCGCGCGCCACCCGAGACGCTTTCGTGCCCACGACGCGCCATGACCGCCGTGACCAGGCGAACCAAATCACGCGCGCGTGACATGGCGTCGTAGAGCGTCTCTCGCAGTGGCGCGGAGGAAGCCACGGTTCGGCCATTATTCGGTCACTTTTTGCATGTTGAGCCCAAATAAATTTTCGGGACGCTCTTTTCGTCGGCAAAATTCCAAAACACCGCCGACACCGCTATCGGTCCCACTTCGGGAGACGCACAGGGGTGGGTGCGGTTCGATCGCGGTGGTGGTGTACGGTCCAATGGCGCCGTCTCAGAAGTCCGCGGAGAACTTCAACAAGAAGCTCGCGGCGAAGGCGAAGCGGGGCATCGTGGCGAGCGGCGCGGCTGGGATGGGCAAAACCGTGGATCCGAAATCGCTGAAACCGAAAGAGCTTCCGTGTCCGCACTGCGACCGGTTGTTTAAGCAGATAGACCGTTTGAAGCAGCACGTGGCGAAACACCACGCCGCCGAGGTGGCGGAAGCGGCTGTTGCTGCGAAAGCAGCGCCGCCGCCAAAGCCGAGCGATACCGACAAATCGCCCGGTGCCTCATCATCGCAAAAACCTTCGTCGAGCGCATCTGAGAAAAAGAAAGAAAAAGCCGCCGACGCGACGCCTTCTTGGGAATGGAACGGCCAGCCCCAGGCCACTGTTTTCCGGAGCACCACGAAGGACCCGAAGACTATTTTGAGCGAGTACATCTCGAAAAAGAGAGACGTGAAGAAACCGAAATACACTTTGACAGAAACACCCGACGGTACGGGGTGGACGTGCAAAGTCGTTATTCCGGATAAGTACAAGCCGGATAAAGACGTGGTTGTTTTTTGCGACGACGTTTGCGTTTCCAAAGATGAAGCGCAACAAAGGGGCGCGGTCGCCGCGCTTGCCAGGGTGGCGAACAACTTACCCCTACACAGATTGTTGCCTAACGAGTATAAGCAGGTGTTTTCCGATTTAGAAAAAAAAGAGAGTTTGAAGATAAAAAACGCGAAACTTTTGGAAGAGGACAAAGAGCGCCGGCGCTTGTTCAAACCGAAAGACCCGCAACGCCAGGAGCTTCACATGAGCGAAGAGAAACGAAACTTGGTGGAGGATTTGTTGAGGGAGAGTTTCAACGGTTTCGATGTTTCTGCTGGGACGCAGAGCAGTTCGTCCCACGATTTGGAAGACACCTCGGAAGAAGCGAAAGAAGCGGCAGACACGATGAACGAGTTATTAACCGCGAAACTGTCAAAGCTCGGGTTCGGCGACACGGACGTCGCGACCGCGATGCGCGCGGTTTCCCAAAACGGGAAACCGCGAACCGAAAACGCGGAGATGGATTGGTTGTGTTTGAACGTCCCGGAGGGGAGGTTGCCGAGACGGTTCGCGCCGAACGCGAAGAACGAACCCATCGTGCTGATGGACACGGCTAAGGTGTTCGCGCCGGCGGGGGGGTTGTCTTCTCGGGTGGTGAACGCCTTCACTGATAATGAACTTACCGGCGGTACCTCGAACTCGCAAGAAGAACCGGCGCCGTCGGACTCAAAGTCGGCGTATTTGTGGAACTGCGGGTATTATTTGGAGGAGGTTCGCGACGCGCTCAAGACTGCAGAGGGTAAGTATTTCCCATTTAACACATTCCGCCGACTGATTGCCCATACACGACTGACAATTCTTTTTTTACTATCAGGGAGTTTGGAGCAAGCGCACCTGGTTTTGTTTCGCGGTTTGCTGCAATCCGTGGTGCCGCGCGACGACGGGTGGCGCACGTGGCCCGCCGCGTCGTCGCCGACCACAGCAAAGGACGATTCATCCGCCGAGGACGATCCTTGGGAACACGAGGCCATCGCGCTTGAAGCTATTGTTGGTGATGACAAGTTCCACCGGGTTTCCGTGGACCGCTTCGAGGTGGTCGTGGAGTCCAGCGTGGGGAACGCCACGCTGGAAATAACCAGGCCTGAGGGTCATGGGTACCCGGGTTACGAACCGCCGTTGCTGGCGCTTGTGCCGATTGTCATTACTGACGGCGACGACGCGCTCAACAATAGTGTTAAACGAAACGCGATTCGAACCGCCACGGAAGCCATGGCCGTGGCGGCGGCGAGCGCGGCCGCAAACGGCGCGACGTGCGTGTACGAACTCCTCGCCGTCGCGCGGATTGCGTTGGCGGAAAACGAACGCGCGCCGGATCCGGTTTCCCGTACTTCAGGTCTGACAAGTGTATCACAAGCTACTGATGAAGCGCGTGCACCAAACGAAGAAGTCTCCCACGTCTCGCTGGAGAACAAACAGAAAAGCACTTCATCCATCCCCAAACCAAACGCGTTCCCGGCGCAGAGTTTGGGGTCGAAAGCAAAGCCTTTTTCTGCTTCTGCTTCTGCTTTAAAACCCACTGCTGCTCCTAAGAAGCCCAACCGAAGCAGAGTGGTTTCCAAGGAGTTTCAAGAGAAAGAGAGCGTCCGTTTGAAGGCGGCGTTTGATTGCTATTTCGCAAACGGCAGCGATTTCAGCTCCAAGAAAATGGTCGCCACTCGCGCGGCGCTCCCGGCGAGCGGATCGCGCGAAGAAGTCGTCGCTGCGGTTTCGAAGCACCCCGTGGTGATTCTTTCCGGGGAGACGGGGTGCGGTAAGTCAACCCAGGTTCCGCAGTTCATTTTGGAAAGCGAGATTTTCAACGGCAGGGGGGGGGAGGTGAACATCGTGTGTACGCAGCCGAGAAGGATCAGCGCGATCGGCCTCGCAGAACGCGTTTCCTCCGAACGCCTGGAACGGTGCGGCGACGTGGTGGGGTACAGCGTGCGGCTTGAGTCGAAGCTTAGCGATAAAACCCGACTGCACTTCATGACCATGGGAATTCTTTTGCGGCGGCTGTTGGGGGACCCGGCGCTCACTGGCGTGACGCACGTGGTGCTGGACGAGGTGCATGAAAGAAGTGTGGAGAGCGACTTGCTGTTGTTGTTGCTGCGCAGGCTGCTTTTGAAACGAACCGATTTGCGAGTCGTGCTGATGAGCGCCACGGCGGATGCGGATTTCTTCGCCGATTACTTCACAAAGCCCAACCCCGCGTCTGTGTTGGCGGGCATTACGTCTGTGGAAACCGTGAAAGTGTTCATCAAGGGGTTCACGCACCCGGTAAGGGAGTACTTCCTGGAAGACGCGCTCGAGATGACCGGGTTTACGGTGGGGAAGGCGTCGAAGTGGGCGGTTAAGAAAAACGCCAACACCAACGGAGGCTATAACTCAAACACGAAAGTAGCGGACGCAAACGTTGAAGCGGTTGGTGAAGCAAGTGCTGACGATACTTTGAGTAAAGAATCAAATGATACACCAGCTCCTGACGTCGTCCCCGAGGACTGGGAAGATGACGAAGACCGCGTGCGCGTGCCTTTGCGACCGACGTGTCCTGTACCGGGCGAAACGTCGGCAACCACTTGGGACGAAAAAGACGTTTCCAAAAAACCGGCCTCCAAGAAAGCGCGCGACGCGAACGCCGCCGCGACTCGCGAGCGGTTGAGACAAGACGAGCTCGCGGAGGCGTCTAGACGGCTCGCGGAGTACAGCGAGCCCACACAGCGAAGCATCGGCAACATCGACGAGTCCCTTTTGAATTACGAACTGATTGAAATGCTGATCGCGTCGATTATCAACACCGAACAAACAAACGGCGAGCACGCTTTGGTCGCGGCGCCGGCGCCCGGACAGGAGAAAAACACAAACAAAAAGTCGCTGGGCGCGATTTTGATTTTCCTCCCCGGGCAAATGGAAATCACGAGGCTGATTCGCAACTGCGAGCGGTCGCGGTTTCTGGAGGCGAACGACGTGGGGGAACTGCAGGTGCGGGGCTTTCCTAATCACCACGTTAAGAGACGACTGATTGCCCATACTCGCACCAGAAGGGACTATTCCGACCAGAAGGGACTATACGAAAGACTGACACTTTCTTTTTTATCGTGCCAGTTCCTGCCCCTGTACGGCGCGCTGTCATCCAACGACCAGCGGCGGATTTTCCAAAACGCGCCCCCCGGGGTTCGCAAAATCGTGGTGAGCACGAACATCGCGGAAACCTCCGTGACTATCGATGACGTGCGGTACGTCATCGACTGCGGCAGAGCCAAGGAGATGGGGTACGACTCAACGCGCGGGCTCTCCGTGCTCGCGGACGCGTGGATCTCGCGAGCGGCGTCGATGCAACGACGCGGCAGAGCCGGACGTACTGCGCCGGGCGCGTGCTTCGCGTTGTTTTCGCGAAAAGCCCGAGCCAACCTGACTCCGCACCAGCCCCCCGAAATGCTCAGAACACCGCTGCAGCAGCTGTGTTTGAACATCAAAGCTTTGACCACGGCTGGGTCGATTCAAGAAACCTTGGCGTCGGCGCCGACGCCGCCAGAGGTTGGCGCGGTGCAAACGGCGCTTGACGAGCTGTGCGCGCTCCGGGCGCTGGACCCCGTTTCCGAAACGCTCACGCCACTCGGAAGACACATAGCGCACATGCCCGTTGACGCGCGGATCGGCAAGATGTTGCTGTTCGGCGCGCTTCTCGGGTGCCTCGATCCCATTTTAACAATCGCCGCCGCGATGGCGGGCCGGCCGATTTTCGTCTCCCCCAAAGACGCGAAGCAAGAGGCGGACGCGGCGAAGCGACGGATGGCGGCGCCAGGCAAGAGCGACCACCTCACCGCCGCGTCCGCGTACAAGGAGTGGTACAAATCCGGCACTAACACTCACACGCGACGAAAATTCGCGGAAAGAAACTTCCTGTCGCAGCAAGCCCTGGAGGGCGTCATGGCGAGCAGACTGGACTACGCCGCCGTGCTCGCTGATTTGGGGTTCGTGTCAAGGGACTACTTGCTAGCCCTGAAACGGGACGGCCACGGCGGCGGCGTTGCCGATCGCAACGCGCAGACCGGCCGGGTAGTCAAAGCCGCGCTCGTGGCTGGGTTCTACCCCCAGGTCGTCCGCGTCAAGCACCCGGACACGAAGTTCGTGCAAACGAGCGGCGGTACGGTGGAGAAGGTAAGTATTTCCCATTTATCACATTCCTCCGACTGATTGCCCATACAAGACTGACATTTCTTTTTTTACAATCAGGAGAGCGCCGACGGCCGGGGGTTGAAATTCTACTGCAAGGACGTCGGCCGGGTGTTTCTGCACCCCTCATCCGCCAACGTGTTGTGCGGAAAGTACGAGTCCCCGTGGCTCGTGTTCAGCGAGAGGGTTGAGACCAACCGGGTGTACATTCGGGACAACACCATGGTCGGCGCGTACGCGCTGTTACTGTTCGGGGGCGAAATAGAAGTCGACTACGACAACGGCACCGTTGCCATGGACGGGGGCTTCGCCACGTTCAACGCGCCGGCGCGGATAGGCGTTTTGGTGCGGGAAATGCGCGGCGCCGTGGACCGACTGTTGGAGAGGCACATCGACCAGCCCACCGAGCACGACGGTAAGTATTTCCCATTAACCACATTCCTCCGACTGGTTGCCCATACGAGACTGACATTTATTTTTACAATCTCAGGCGCGAATTCGCTGAGCGACTCGCCCGTCGTGAAAGCGGTGCTGGAGCTTCTCGCCACGGAAGGGTTTTGAAGCACTGTTATTTGAAACAGCTTCAGGTATTTGAAAGCGAAACCGAAAACGGGGGAACGAGGGGTTGGAGACGTACGGTTACGAAGTACGTACTACCGTTAGATGATATGAGTAGTGATAATAACGTAAAGCGAGGGTTCCAGTACCCGCAAATCGGGAGCGGGTTTCATCCCGCCAGGGCTTCCGCCGGGACCTCGTCCCCCGAACTCGCCGCCCGACGCGCAGCGTCGGGTTTTCCGTGTCCGTTCGCCTCCCCCGCCTCGCCCGTGGCACCCGAACCGTCACCGCCCGCACCCGAACCGTCGCCCTCTTTCTCCCCCGTCTTCACGTGATCCGCCCCTGCTGACCCGGGGTCGTCCTCCGCGGGTACCTCAACCGGCGCCATCGCGGGCGCCGGCGCCGCGGCGGCCCACGGCGCTTGCGGGAAGAACGGCGCGTTCATTTGCGGCGCCGCACCCTGCGCGCCCCCCCCCTCCCCACCCCCCACACTCCCGTCCCCCCCGAATCCCGGAGGCATCATCCCCGTTCCGAACGGGTTCATGTGCTGCGCCTGGAACGGAAACGGAGGGATCTGCGCGCCGCCGCCCCCCGCGTGCCCGTGCCCGCCCATCAGCGCCTGCAGCGCCGCGAACTGCGAAGCGTGCTGGAAATCGTGCGCGCCGAACAAGCCTCCCGCAGGCGCTCCGGGCGGGAACATGTTGGGAGGCATGGCTTGCGTGTGGTTGTTCATACCGGGCGGCATGGGCCACCCTTGGCGTTGGTCGTACCCGTCGCTGGCCGGCTCGGGCGCCGTAGTCCTTGTCGCCGGCGCCGCCTCGCCCCCCCTTCCGGCGTCCCCGGGCGGCGCGCCGACCCCCACAACACCCGGGGTGGGGTCCATCTGTTTCTGCATAACGCTGAACCGGCTCATCTGCTGCTGGTAATCAATGAAGTGCGCGATGTACACGTGCGCGGCGCAAAGCTTCATCGCGCCGGGCGGGCGGGCGCCTACTGCTTGACCCGGATTCGGCACAGGCGCGGCGAGAGGGACGTGCGCCCCACTTCCGTGCCCACCGCCCGGAAACGGAAACCCCCCGGCTCCCGACAGCGCCGCCGCCATCGCGTGGATGTCGAACCCGGGCGGCCACCCGGGAGGTTGCTGGGGCTGTGCGTTGTGCGCTTGCTGCGCTTGTTGGCCGCCGTAGAAGTTGGCCATCGCCGCCGCCGCCGCGGGGTTCGAGAAGAACGCCGCGAACGGGTCCATCGCCCCCGGCGCGGTCGTCGCGTTCGCGTTCATGCCATTCGCGTTCATTCCGTGCGTCGCGTGCGCGCCGGGAAATCCAGTTGCGGAAACACCAGCACCCCCAAGGACACCCCCAGCACCCCCCCCGTTGTCTCGTTTCGCAACAGCCTTACCTGTTTCTTTCTCCAGTTTCGTGACCCTCTGTTTCTTTTTCCGCGGCGCCTCGAAGTCGCCGCCCGCCATCGCCGCCAGGTTCGCCAAATCGAAAAGCGCCTCGGCGACTTCGTGTTCGTTCTCGCCCTCCGTGGTTTTCGGCTTGGGCTTTTGTTTCGGTTTCGGTTTTGACGAGGGAGGGGGCTTACGCGTGTCCCCGCTAGACGAAGGGTCGGGGCGTTTCAACACTGGTTTTGAGGAGAGGGAGGTAGGAGGTCAGAGGGTGTCGATATTTCTGTTTTGAAAGTCACTTTTGACGCTAGCCCAAAAACGTCGTGTCTCCAAAACCAGCGTCGCGTAGATTTGCGCCCGCCACCTCACTCGCGCGGATTTCGGGCGCCGAGCCAAACGTCGGCCGCTTTTTTTTTCCTTTTGTGTTTCCGAAAATGAAATGCGGGTCCGGGTCCGCCGGCGGTCGCGCCGCGGTGTGTCGTCGATTTGCAAGCAATGTCGTCGTGCGTACCTGTCCTGGCTTTCCTCGGCACCGCGGGCACGAGGTCGCTCATGGTGTCTGGTTTCAGGGGGTCGCGTGAGGGGAACGGGGTGAGGTTAGTGGGGTGGCGAAACAAAGAGCGGAATCCACGCCTCCGAAATACGATTGCAGTCGAGCGGGTACCCCGCCACGACGACAACACGGCGCGTGCGTTTCCTGCGGTCGGCGACCGGCGCGAAGGATTTTGGTAAAGAGCGGGGTACACGCGGGGTACTTCCGCCGAGGGTCCGCGGAAAAACGCGCTTGGTGACGTATTGGAAACGGGTTGGCGAGCCACGATCGGGAAGGGTGTGTTCGCACCTAGATGCGATGCGCACCCACCACCGCAAACTCCACACGATGCGCTCCCTTTTTCCTTCGCGTTCAAAGCGCCTCGTGGGTCGCCGATAGGTGCGGCGTTCGACTTGTCGTTTATACGTTTGTTAGCCCCCCACACAAGTCAAGTCGTCCTGCACAACCCTGACGCGTCGCGATTCACGAGCAACCCCCCACGTCTCCGCGGTGCGCCGTGTTCGGGGCCAACACGACTGCAGGTCAGCCACGGTGGACGCGCGGATTGCGAAGCCACAAAAATGGAAACGAATGTGTGTTCGGTCCCGCGACGGAGCTCACCCTGCACCGTGCCGCTCGCCTCACGCCTCACGCAAATGCACCGCGCGTAGTGCTCGTGGTGAACTAAAGCGAACTTGAATCGACCCAACCACTCCACGCACCGCCGGCGGGTCGCGCTTCAGGCGACTGACCCACCGCCACCGCACGGGTTTTCAATTAGCAAGGCCGCGAAACGCGGAGGCGGCGACATTTGGCGCGAAGGCTGGGTGGACCAACAAAAATCAAGACGCCGGTCCTTGTCAGCAGCAATCCGCAATCCACACTCTCTTCGAGATTGTATGCGTTGCAGTGATGAGATACGAAGGAGACGTCAGAGTTGAGGGTAGAGCCAGGCCCAAAAAGAAGCCTTTTTGAAGTCATTTTTGGGAGTCGTTGCTCATTCGGTTTGAATCTGTAGAGGGCTCAGAGGTGCGCGCGCGTTGTCGTGGCGCAACCCCACCCTCGTGCGATATCCGCGCACATGGAAGGCTTCCCCGCGGTGTACGCCGCCCCGGTTGGGGCGACCGCGGAGCTGGAGGAGCTCCAGGGTTTCTCGCGTTCGCTGCTCGCCAAGCTGGAGACGTCGCGAAGCGCGGGGCAGTTCAGCCAAAGCGAGATTGAGCTTTTGCGGAAGAAACTCAGCGTGGTGGTCAACGCGTACGGCGCGGAACGCGCGCGAACCGAGGGCGAGCTCACCACGGTACGTCGGGGTTGGCACACGACGACGCGAATTGCGCGAACGGGGGGGCGTTCACGCGTTCGCGGACGGACGGACACACATCACATCATCCATCATCGTTTTCGCGCGTCGTCGTGTTTTCAAATTGAAAAATGCACTTTTAGGTGATCAATCGTCCCACCTGAAGACTGACCAATATCTATCTCCCTTTTTTATCAATGTCCTCCACAGATGGCGCACGCATACAACCAGGACATCGCGGAGCGCGAGTACCTCCTTTCAAGCACCTCCCTCGAGCTCGCGACCGCGAAGAGGCACATCAAGGTTTTGGAGGTGCAGCGAAGCGCGCTTACCGACGACGTGGAGAGCGGCAAGGCGGAGTACGAAGTTCTAGTTGCGCAGCTCGGGGAGGAGCAGGACAGCGGCGATGCGCTGAAACGGGAGCTCACGTCACTGCGCAAAGCACTGCAACACGCCGCGGCGGGGCTGGCGGAGGCGGATGGGGAGATTTCGCGGTTAACGGAAGACGTGCGCGACGCGAACGAAAACGCGGCGCGAAGAATCGCAAACGCGGGTACGAAACACGACTCGCAAACCCTGGCAAGGGCGGAGGCTCGGCTTGAGGAAGTCACAAGGGGCGAAGCCGCGCTCGCGCAGCGTTTGATTTTCGAACGGGAAGCCAAAGAGGCGCTGGAGGAAACGTGCGCGCGCGAACGAAGCGCAGCGGCGCGGGCGGGCGAAGACGCCAACCGAAGCGCGGGCGAAGCGGCGGCGCTGCAACGGGAGCTCACGGAACAGAAAGGCGCGCAGCACGAGCTGCAGCGTTTGCTCGCGGAGAGAAACGGCGCGCTTTCTGTGTTGAAGTCGCAGCTCGCGGATGCGGAGGGCAAGTACGAAAGCGGCAGGGCCGGGACGGAGCCTGAGCTCAGGGGACGGCTCCACGAAGTCGAGCGCCGCGCCAATGAAATGGCACGCGAGCTCGGATCCAAGGGCGCGGCGCTGCAAGCGCTGGAGAGGCAGCTCGGCGAGAGAACCGCGGAGGCGGCGACGGAGCGGGAACGCGCGGAGCGGTCGCGCGGGCGTGTCAGGGAGCTCGAGAAAGAGCTACGCCAGGAGCGGTCGAAGGAGTCCTCGTCGGGTGGCGGTGGCGGGTCGGACATGTCGGGGCGCGGAAACCCGGGCGCCGCGGAGTTCAGGCGCGCTGAAAAAGAAAAACCAGCGCCCACCGCGAAAGCCTCGCCGCCGCGGTTCCCAGCTGGGAAGCACGTCACGTCGCGACCGGAAAAGGTGAAGGAAAAGCCGGTACCGAAAGAGAAACCGAAACCGAAACCGAAAGCTGTCGGGCCCAGCAAAGCTGCGGCGGCGGCGGCGGCGGCGGTCGCGGCGGCGAACGAACTGGAGACGTCGGGCGACGGCTCGCTGGGTTCGCTTTTCGCGGCGGCGGAGGCGAACGCCACGGTGGTTAATGTTTTGGACCACCTTAGTTTGAGCGGGTACGTCTCGCCTCTTGCGAAGCCGTTTTCTTCGTGGAATAAGGCGATCGAGGATGCGCGGGACCCGGTTGCGTCGAAAGCAAAGGCGAAGGCGAAGGCGGTGGCCGCGGCGTTTGAGACGGCGGCAGATGTTTCAGAGGCGGCTGTTTCAGAACCGATTGAAACGCCGTCTGAAACCGAGCCCGTCGCACCAGAGGCACTGGCGTCAGCATCAGAAGAGACGCCGTCGTTCGACGCGGCGAGAAACACGACCAACACAAACGACACCATGAACGTGGCGAAAAACACAGCCAACACGGGAGCCACCATCGACATCTCCGCCCCCCTGGACCCGAACGCGTTCGACGACGACGCGTCCACGGAGGAGATTGAAACCGAAGACACGGGCGAGGAGGTTAACCCGACGCGTGTCACGCGGTCGGCGCGGGAGGAAGGCGCTCCCGGTGATACCAACCAACCGACCACCACACCTGGAGGACGACCTAGCGCTGGGAAAACACCCAAAGGCCCGCTCATCGGAGGTCTGCGCATGCCCCTGGCGAACATCGGACAGAAGCGGCGGGAGGGTGAGACGCGCGGGTCGGGGGAGGGCGGGGACGAGACGCGAGCGGAGACGAAGAAAAAACGAAAGCTGCTGAATCAAGTCACCGTGGGCGGCGAGACGCCGGGGAAACACCCCAGCCTGTTGTTCGGCGCAGGTGACGATTTCTCGGTGCCGAAACCGGGCGGGGCTTAGGCGGAAGAGAGTTTAATACATACTAGAGTACTCGTGTCACAACTACATGCAGTACTCATCGTGTCACAACTACTTGCAGTACCATCGCGTCACACGCGACAACACTCATTTCTTCCCTCCGAAGGCTTGGAACAGCGTTTTCTGCGTTTTGTCAACCTCTTTTCCTTTCTTTCGCTTCACGCCGTGTCCGCGGCTCGCAATCGCCGCGAGCATCTGAGGAAAATAAAAGAAAGTGTCAGTCTTTCGGACCGCGTGTATGAGGGATTGGAAAGGGATACTGTTCTGCATACAGTGCAGGACAAAGTCGGCGGGATTTGGGTTGGGAAAAGCGGTACCTTCGCCGTCTCCGCCTCGGTTTCCAAACGCAGCGTTTCGCGCGCTTACGATAAATAAAAGAAAGGGTCAGTCTTGTATGGGCAAACAGTCGGCGGAATGTGGGAAATACGATACGTACCGAAGTGCCAGTCCAAATGCGTGTGCCTTTCCGTTTCCAAAACCAGAGCGCTGCAGTGGCACGTAAAGGACACTCCGTCTACAGGCAGAACACCCTGCTCGCGAAACAAAACCGCGTCCACTTTCGTCTGCACGCCGCCGGCGGTATCCTCGTCGTTTTTCTCCAGTCCGCTCGCCTTGACCCCGAGCAAACGCACGGCTTTTATTTGTTGATTCTTCGCGTTCGTTTCCGCGCGGAACAACGTAAGCGCCGCCTGGGCAAGCACCTCACCAACACACGTGGCGAACTCGAACGAAACTTGCCTCTGCGTCACCTCGAAGGAGGCTTGTTTTATTTTCACCACAACCGTTCGCGCGCGCAGGTTTTCGGTGACCAAACCCCGCGCGACTTCCAGCGCGAGCTCGGTTATTTTCGTTTCCATGAATTGAAAATCGCTCGTCGCGGGGAACGTTTCTTCCTGGCCTAAACTTTTCCGGGAGACCTTTCCCTGTTCTGGTTTCTCAGGCCGTAGTTCCGTGCCCACCCCAAGTGAGACTTGTAACAGAAACTCCGCGGTTGTGGTGGTGAAAAGCGCGTGCACCGCCGCGCGTTCGGTCCACAAGTCCCCTACCGTGACCACCCCGAAAGCCTGTAAAACCCGCTCCAGTACCTTACCGACGCCCCCAACCTTGCGCACGGGCAACGCGTGTAGGTACGTTAAAATCTCGCCCCGGTCGTTCCGAAGAATCATCTGGCCGTCGGGTTTGTTTACGTCGGAGAGAATCTTCGCGAGCCGGCGCGTGGGCGCGACGCCGGCGCTACCTGTGATTGTAAAAGAAAAAGGTCAGTCTTGAGTCTTGAGTATGAATGCACTGTATGAGCAAACAGTCTACTTGTGATGTATGTAGTAAACAGTAAATAGTCACAGAGGGGCATCAAACCGTGTTTGGATTTGGGAAAGGCCCACTACGTACACGTCAGGCCTGTTTTTTGAAAAACCTCCAAACGCAACTTGCTCGCCGCTTCCTCCGGCGTCAGCTTATTTACCACTAAATACCCCGTAACATCCAAAAACGCCTCGTCCAAGGACAAGGCGTCGAACTCGGGGTCGTACGTGCGGAACACCTCCCGCGCAAGTCCTGCGTAGTGCTTGTATAAAGTGAAGTCGCTGTTGACGAATGTTAACTGGGGACACAACTTCTTCGCGATGAAGCCGGGCATCGCGCTTCGCACGCCGAACTTCCGCGCGACGTAGTTCGCGGTTGATATCATCCCGATTCCCCCAACTGCGATTGGAATGGTGGCGTACTCAGGGTTACGTAGCGTGTGCACGGCGGCGTAAAAGGCATCCATGTCCACGTGTATCCAGGTTTTTGACAAGTCTCTTTTTGTTTCCAACGCGCTGACGAAAACGTCCACTTCGCGTTGGTAACGACGCAGCTGGTCGTCACTCAGTTTGCGTTTTTTCTCGAGCATCTCGCGAATCTTTGAAAGAACCTTGGTTTCCCTCACCTGCTCGTTGCGGTGATGCGCGCTGTCTTTGGACATGTCGTGCACGACCTGGCGCACGTGCGCCTTGTCAACTTCATCCATCCCGGCTTTGTGGTTCACAAACGCGGAGGTGAAGACACCAGACGTGGACGCCTCACTCCCACCCGACCCGCTCGCGGTCCCCAACGCCCGCTCCGCGTCCACGAACTCGTCCAGAAAACCACCATCCTCGGAAGAGGCATCGCCGTCGTCGAAGGAATCATGGTGCATCCTTGAGACGGAGGCGGGCGCGCGCTAAATCTGAAAACAGTTGAGATGTTTTCGGGAAATAAAAAAAAAGAGTTCTTGAAGAGTGCCGAGTTCAAAAAGTGCCGCGCACGACCGCACGACGGGACACGACGAGACACGAGACATGGACCACGGTGGCCGCGAGTCGCACGGGCGCCAGAGCGGTGACGACCGGTACCGCCATGGCGACCGCCCGATGGATCGTAGAGACCACCGCGACGATCGTTCGGGACGATCGGTGCCTTCATCCAAATGGGACTGGGACACCACCACCTCCGATCGTGTTGCACGGGATGGCCGAAGCCGGGGCAAGGCACGGCCGCGGTCGCGAGACCGAAACGACGACAAACCGAACAAACGGAGCCGGGGCGACGGACACACCGGCAGTAGACACGGTAGGGACACGCGCGGGAGTAACCCGAGGACAGAGAAACCGGAGCGCAAACCCGACGGTGGGGACATAAACACCCGGCTGGGGGACGCGAACGAGAGTTACGAAAAACTGACACTCGAGTTGGGCGATGACGACGACTTCTTCAAGTTGGACGGGGACGAGGGCGACGCGAATGACGGCACGAAAGCCAACGCAAAAGACCCAGAAAAGACCGCCGAAGACGACCCACGACGTCTTGAAATGCGCACGAAACAGCTCGGGTTCGGGTACAACACGCTCGGGTACGCGCGGTACCTGGGGCTTGTTCCGAAAAACCGAAGAAGCAAAGACAAGGACAAACACCCTCGCTCACCGGAGCGCGCGCAGGTTTGTTCCAAACGGAGTTTCGACGGGCAGGTCAAGAAGTGGAGAAGGCTTTTGCACGCCTGGGACCCGCCGGTGGAGGATGACGAGGAGGTCGTGGTGATTCCGGGAAGTGAGGGGGTTAACCCTGGATTGGAGAAAAAAGAATCCGACGGCAATCGCGACGGCGACGGCGACGTCGAAGTCGGCGAGGCGATTTTGGATTTCGAGAATGTCGACCGCCTTCAACCCGCCGCGTTTGGAACGGAAACTAACGCCTCGAAGTCGATTTACGACGACTGGGAAGGCGGGGATGATGACTTCGGAGACGTTTAGGACGTGCGTAGAACTGCGTAGTGTTTCTTCTTTCGCGTGCGTGCGCGTTGTAACGAGAGAAAATTAGTTGACCTCCTCGTCCTCCGCCTCGTCACTTTCGGCAGGATGAGTGCTTTGCGTCACATCAACCCCTTCCCTCGTCACCTTGCATCGTTCCAAAACGAACTTCCCTTCCTTGTACCGTTGGCTCTCATCCTCCGCGTGCTCGTACTGCCACCCCACCACGCGCAAGCACTTGTTGCAGTGTATGTCGCACACCGTGTGCGCCCCGGTGAGCATGTGTCGGTGCTCGGCGGGGCCGCACGAAACGTTGACACATTCGTGGAACAGGTAGCAAACGCCGTTTCTGCTTCGAAAGGATCTGCTCGCGATGTCCTTCGCTTCCGCGAAGTGCGACTGGCACCACCGGCACGCGTAGACGCGACCCGCGAGGTACTCCAGAAAAGGACGCCCCATGGGTCGTGACGCCACGTGCCTCGAAGTATGGAATCTGAGTCGTAGTTTTTCCCGGGAAAACGAAAAGCCCAGTCAGCAAAACAAAACGTGTTCGTCTCTTCGGGACTTCGAAGACATACTTGTGGTGTGTATATTCCAAGGCTATGCTACTGTCTAGGGGAGGGACCACCGGTACTTCCTTGACTTTAAACGCGGACCAAGACGCCCGTTTTTCTTCGAAACACCTGAAACTCAATCCTGTTCGCTCGATCTCAATTTTCGCGCGTCTCCTCGCCTTCGCCGTCGGATTCCTCCGCTCTTTGGTAGAACAAAATGTACCCCTGCTCGCTCCCGCCGCAGTTCTCCCGGGTGTTCCCGTACAGCCGTAACAAATCGTCCTCGTCCGCCAAATCAACCACGTCGTCGTCGTACGTCAGCCACTGGCCGTGCGACTTGACCAGGGAGATGTAGTGGCCGTGGTTCGGCCCTGAGCCGACGTGCACGACGATCGCGAATAATTCATAAACGGCGTCTTGCTCGTGTAACGCGGCGGATTCAACAAGCGTGTCAAGCCTCAGCGTGGGCGGGAACGTCACCCTGTGGAACAACTTCGAGTGTCGCTGTACCTGCTCGTTGTACTTGAACCGCTTCAGGTGCAGCGCCAGCACTGGAGGGGCGGATTTCAAAACCATCCGCTTGTGCGCTTCTTGTAAACCGCCGCACCCGTCGCACTGGAACTTGTCGGAATTGGAAAGCAGCTCGTTGGCGCTGATACGATTAACGCCGAAAGTGTCAGTCGGTCGTGATGTGTAGGAACTTGTATTCCGCAAACAGTGCACTTGTGATATATTTGTAAGAGAGGCCAGTACTGTACTGGTAAGAGTTACCATTAATACACTTCCTTTGGATGAGTGGACGTCAAGTAGGGGCTGTAAACAGGGAGGCGGAACGTGGTGATTGGGAAAGCCCCGCACCTGAACTGTTTCAAACACGACGCGACCGACGCGTTTTGTTCGATGTCCAAACTCAAATCGAGAAAAGCTTCCTCCCGGTTCGTCACGTTTTCGCACCACAAACACTGGGTTTGGTTCGTAAGGAAGCCGCGGAAAATCTCGTGGATCCAGGTTTCAATTGGTGCGTCGTGTGTGTTACCAGTGTGTGCTGACGCGTCGATCCCGTCGCTCGCCGTTTCCCGCTTTTTTATCTCCTCTCGCTCCAACACGTCGCAGCACTCGTTCAGGGTGTAGTTGAAAAACTCGTGCGCGTCTTGGTGCATGAACGACCTGAACAGCTCGTTGTCGTGCTTTAACCTCTGAATGAACCGCTTCGGCGCGACGACGCCGGTTCGCTTTTTCTGGCTCGCGATTGAAAAAAACAACTCCCCGAGCTCGGTGAGCAGGTTTTCCTCGTATTGCTCGGGAAGGGCGTCGTAATACGCAAGCAGTCGTGTTCGGAATGGCGTGCAGAAGTAAAGCGCTTGTAACACCGAGTTCGCGTAACACGTGTTCCCGAAGTTCTCCAGGCCGAAGTACCGCTCGGTGCTCGGCGCGTTGCCGTCAATAGCCTTCTCCAGCTTCGTGGACGAATTCCCCTGTGAGGGGAAGATAGGGGGAAGGGAGAGACGGTCAGGGGATGGAAACAAAAACAGGCGATCGCAGCGCACGTGAAGCTCAGATTAAGCGCATGAAGCGCGACGACACCGGGGTTCCGTGTTTCCACAAACCCGGGCGGGAGCGGGTGCGCACCATGTCAGACGCGGACTACCAAAGACTGCTGCCAACGTCTGGTCGGTGGGAAAAACAGGGGGGACCGGGGATAGCGCGTCCGGCGGACGCCACGCAGTGTGCGTGCTCGGGGACGAAATGGCTTTTTGGCTTTCTTCGTTGAGGAAACCGGGTTGAGAGTTTTTTCGAGTCAAGTTTTCGGCGCTCAGGTGAGGTGTATCATACCCTCGCAGGCATTGCATAAAAAATAAGTTCTAGATCTTTCGTGAAACACAAACTCGGACGCGTGCTGTGTTCCGAACGCCCGTGCTTCACCTTAGAACATGCCCAGGAACTTCTTTTTCTCCTCCGCCGCGGGCGCCGCGGGAGACGGAGCGGTCTTGGCGGCGGCTTCGACAACCGCCGCCGCCGCCTTCTTCGGCGGCGCCTGCGGTCCACTTGATGCGATGCGCTGGTACCGCTCCGCGAGCGCGGCGAGCCTCTCCGCTTCGCCACGGGCGCCTTCGAAGAACCCTGGCGCGCCTACTCTCCATGCCCAGTTCCCGTCCGCGATCCCGGGGGTGTTCATGCGCCCTTCGTTCCCCAGGGCCATCACGTCCTGCATCGTGAACACGCATGCTTTCGAAACGCTGGCCATGCCAAGCCGAATAAAACCCCACGCCGCGCCTTCCTTCTCGTCAATCCCGGCGTAGTTCGCCAGCTTCAGCTTGGTAGTTTCGTCCTGGTTCGCGTACCAACCAGCCGTGGTTTCGTTGTCGTGCGTGCCCGGGTAGCAGAACGAGTTTTCATAGTGGTTGTGCGGCAGGTGCGGCGACCGCGGGTCGCCTTCTTCGTCGCCCCAGGCAAACTGCAGCACCACCATCCCGGGCGCGTCGATTGCGTTGCGAAGCGCCACGACGTCCTCGGTGATGACACCCAGGTCCTCTGCGACAATCGGGGCGCCGCCCACCGCGGAGGCGATGCCTTTGAAGAACTTCTCGCCCGGTCCGACGATCCACTTCCCGCTCTTCGCGGTTTTCGCGTCCGCGGGGACGGAGTAGTACGCCGCGAACGCCCTGAAGTGGTCAATCCGGACCTCGTCGTGAAGCTCCAGCGCCCTTCCCAACCGCCCGGCCCACCACTCGTACCCCTCCTTGTCGTGCGCGTTCCAGTCGTAAAGCGGGTTGCCCCACAGCTGGCCGTCTTCGGAGAACGCGTCGGGGGGGACGCCCGCGACCGCCGAGGGGCGGCAGTTTTCGTTCAACAAAAAAAGGGTCTGGTTCGCCCAGACGTCCGCGCTGTGCCCGCCGACGTAAATGGGCATGTCACCCACAAGTGAAACCCCTTTCGCGTTTGCGTAAGCCTTCAGCGATAGCCACTGCTTGTCGAACAGGAACTGCGCGGCGCAGAACTCGTCAATCAGGGCGGTGGAGTCGGCGCGTTTCGCTTCAAGCGCCGCGGGGTCCTTACGATAAATAAAAGAAAGTGTCAGTCTTGTATTGGGCGATGTATTTCCTTTTAATGACGGCCGTGTAAACGTCCAGGGGCGGTAAACAGTCGGATTGATTTGGGAAAGGCCCAACACGTACCCGCGCGCGCAACTCCACCGGCCAGTCCCACCAGTCCTTCCCCAGCAGCTCGGGGGTTTTGCAAATCGCGTCGAACAGGGAGGCGTCTTTCAGGAAGCGAGAGATCTCGGGTCTTTGCCTCCACGCCAAGTACGCCGCTTTCAGGTCGTTGTCATCGGGAAGCGCCAGCAGGTTGTTCGCGGCGCGCGCGATGACGGGTTCGTTTTTCTTCGCCACTTGGTTGAAGTCCACGTTCCCGCGCATGTCGTACGGGTGCGGCAGGTCTTTTTGCGTCAACAGACCGTCCTTGACCAGTGCCTGAAGGGAAATAATCAGCGTGTTCCCGCAGTGCGCGTCCCTTCCACTGTACGGGGACCAGTAGTCCTCCCTCAGGCCGGGAATCGGCCGGCCGGGGGGCACCAGGGGAAGCACCTGCCAGATTTGCATCTTCGCCTCGGCGAGCCAGTCCTTTGGAGTTTGTCAGAAAAGTGTCAGTCTTGTCTTGTATGGGAAACCAGTCCCTGGATTTGGGAAAGGCGATAAATACTCACCACGAACGCGTACGCCTCTTGCCCGAGGTCGCCGATGCCGTACATGCCAGGCAAAGAAGTGGGGTGCATGATCACCCCCGCCCGGCGGTCCACGGGGGGAGAGGGGAACATGGTGGTGTACCCGTCGACCACGGGCTCGCCTGGATCCGGGGGGGCAAGCGCGAGGGGGGAGGGTCAGTGGGGCTGCGACGTGTTGTAAAGAAATCGAGAGCGCGTGGAAAACCGGGTGTGCCTGGCGAGACGCGATGGAAAACGCGGTCGAGGCGTCGGCTGTCTGGGGCCGTGCGTCGCGCCCGGACCTCGCGGTGGCGTGCCTTCCACCACGGGTTGGTGTGTGTGGGGCGGGAAAACAAGATCGCGGGCCTTGGCGGGGTTCGAACCGCGCCGCGGTGGCCACGCGCGGCGACGCAACCGCGGGTGACCCGCCGGTTCGAGGCCTCGGCCTCGCAACAGCGAAAAAGCAAGATCGCGCACGCACCAGTCTTGGGCGCGGCCATCGTTCGGACCGCGCGCGTGAATTTGGGCTTGCCGGTAACACGAGCGCGGCGCCCGAGCGCAGATGGCGCGAGAGGCACCGCTTGAGTGGCAGCGAAGGACGCCATGGCCGCTGCTGGGTGCAGCCGCGTGTCGCTTGAAGTGGCTGCGGCGTGAAGTTTGAACGGACCGTTCCAAGTTTTTCGGTGAACCATGGCCAGGAGTTTCATCGCTTTGAAAAACATCAAAAACCTTTGAAAAGGACAAATACCTTTTCAAAACAATCGTATCAAAAATAATTTCATAGGTATTTTGACCGGTCCCTGCTCACCTGCTATTGCTCACGCAGTCCTGCTTCTTCAGTGCAGGATCTGCGACGAAAAGCCACAACAGGTGGCGCTTCGGCTGTCACTGCCGTCCTGATGTCCTGGTGCGCGCGCGCGGCGCTCGCAAGCCACCGCGTGGCATGTAAACGGCCCTTGACCCAAAAACCTGCGTGGCACAGGACCGGGTTCCGGTGCTCCCGAACCGTGCCGGCGGTGTCGCACGACGTGAGTCAATGCGTCCTGGCCGTGGACATCGGCACCACGTCCTTGAAAGCCATTCTCCTCGCCCCCGACGGCACCGCGTTGAGGGTTTCTACGCGAGGGTACAAAAGAGGCACACACGCAGGCACGACAGGTTGTTCGGGCGCCATGGAGCAGGACCCGGAGGATTGGGTCGGCGCGTTTTGCGAAGCGGCCCGGGATGTTTTTGAGCCATTCGCAGATGACGCCTCACCTGCCGGCGTCGCGCTGAGCGGGCAGATGCAGAATATCGTTCTGGTGAGGGGCGGCAAGAGCTTACGCCCAGCGTTGCTGTACTCGGATGTGCGCGCGGTAGGTGAAGCAGACGAAATAAGGGAGAGACTCGGCAAAAATGACGCGCGCGGCGGATCCATCGACATTGACGCAAAACTCGCAAACTTCAAAGGCGCCGCGGCGGTCCTTTCCAAGTGGAAGTGGCTCGCCAAGCACGACAGTGCGTTGCTAAAAAAATCCGAATCAATGCTTCTCGGCGCGCACTCGTGTTTGGCGTACGTGCTGTGCGGTGGCGCAAAGGACGCGGCGCAGTGCGACGTCACCACCGCGTCCACCACCGGTTTGTTGCGGCCGGATGATTTCGGCGACGGCGACGATTCGGCGCGATGGGCGCTCGGTGCGTGTTGTGTTGCGCCTTTCCCAATTCCAAACACACTGTTTCAAGCCCCTCTGTGACGTCCA
>Ga0209830_10000268_pt1 | contig 58717 bp, 82 predicted proteins | sample ArcticOcean_MG_C_12_FD_187439 | JGI IMG/M metagenome (GOLD analysis project Ga0209830, IMG submission 187439) | Marine microbial communities from western Arctic Ocean - ArcticOcean_MG_CB8_130 (SPAdes) (version 2) | ecosystem: Environmental > Aquatic > Marine > Oceanic | place: Arctic Ocean...
CTCAAAGGCAAATGACATGGTTTGCTTTATTTGGATTGTTACTATATCCATTCGCAGTAGTACTTGCATCATTGATAGGATTAGATGAAGCACAAAAAACACTAGGTAGTATGGCTCCAACATATTTTGTTGCTGTTGCTGGTATAGTTGCTGCGTTCTTTGGAACACAAGCATACGCTAAAAACAAATAAGGTAAATCTTAATGGCAGATTTTGATAAAGTAGTTGACAAACTAACGGAAACAAATAAAAGACTTGCAACTCTTGAAACTCAAGGTATTGCAGATGGTAGTATAAAATCTATTATTGCTCAATCGTTGCCTGAAGTTGTAAATGAAAGAAATCTAGCAAAGAAAAGAGAAATCTTTGATAAAAAAGAAAAACTAACTGAAGTTGATGAAATGGTTGTGCTTAATACTAAAGCGATTGTAGCACTTACTGACGAACAATCAGAAACAAATAAGTTATTACTGCAACAAGGCACCTTTCCATCATTTGCTGATCTTCAAGCAATGTTACCACCACCTGAAGGAGTTGAAAAAGCATTTGCTGTTGGTTTTGCCAATCTTGATTTTTCTAGTCTTAATTTTGGTAATTCAATTCCTAAGGGCAAACAAGAAGAAGATGCAAAGAGTGCCGCTCTGGTAGCAGAAAAACAACAAGCTTTACTTGAAAAAATATCAAATGGTATTATGGGTTTGAAAGAGAACGCAAAAGCAAAAGTAGCAGCTGCTGGTAAGGGTCTAATGGCATTACTTAAAGGAACACTTCTTGCTGGGTTTCTGTTTGCTCTTGGACAATTCTTAAATAGCGAGACGTTTCAAAACTTGCTTGATTATATTAAGGATACCATAATCCCATTTTTCATAAAATTTAAAGATGAATTTTTAACACTCGGTATATTTTTGGTAAGTCTAAAAATTGCTAAAGTTATAATGGCCATTATTGCAAGTACTAAAGCCTTACAGGCGAAATACTTACTTGAAGGTAGTCTTCTAAAAGGTCTTAAAGTGGCAATGTTAGCGAAGCTTGCTGCTTTGAAAACATTACTTGTTCCACTTTTACCGATTATAGCAATAGCAGCTGGAATTACTGTACTTTTCTTTGCTATTAAATCTGCATTTACTAAGTTTCAAAAGATTCTGGAAGAAACTGGTAGTGTTAGTGAAGCACTTAAAGTCGTTGCAGATAAATTTATGAGATTTATACCTGATTTGGTTCTCAAACTAGTCGGTTTTGTTGCTGGTTTATTTGGATTTGATGACTTTAAAGCAAAAGTTGGAAAACTTGATCCTATTCAATTTATAGCTGATGGTATAAAAAGTCTGATGGATGCGATAGGAAACTTCTTCTCTGATATATTTAACTTTGACTACACAGGTTTTCTGAAGGGAATTCCCGGCGTTGGAAAAGTTTTGAGTTTTCTTGGAATGGGTGATGATTCTAAAGATCAACCACTTGAAGGAAGGGCAGAAGGTGGCTCAGTTGGAACAGGACAACCATATGTAGTTGGTGAAAGAGGTCAAGAGTTATTTGTTCCTAACCAGCCAGGCCAGATAGTAAACGCACAAAGAACCGCAGAAATGATGAAAGGTGGTAGTGGTGGTAATGGTGGTGGTAGTACATCAATTGTTGTGGCTCCAACCAATATTAGTTCATCTAACAGTTCATCTACTACATCTTCTGGTGTGTCTTATATTGGTAATCCAGACCCAATCTTCCAAAGAGCATCATCTTACGCTATATAAAAAAAAAGAGGTAGGATTTCTCCTACCTCTTAATCTACTACACTTTACCTTTATCCAGCAAGTTTTTGGAAGTAGTCCATAGTATCATCATCATCAGTTTTATCTACTTCAGATGTTGGAGTATTATCGACAGGTTTTGTATCAACTTTAGCATAAGCTACAGGTTCATCTTCCATCTTTTCAGCAACATTACCAACAGTAACAGAACCAGAAAGAACAGTATTAAGACGAGTCTTTAGTTCTTCATAAGACTTGAAGTTGGTTGATGCAGAATATTCTGCAAGACCATACTGTGTTTTCCATACTTCTTCAATCTGAGCATCATTATCAAAAATTGCAGATGGTTTTTCAAACTCAGATGAATCATAGTTCCAGTAACCAGCAACCTTACGAATTTTAAGTTTAAAGTTTGCACCTTCCCAAAAATCAAATGGGTTAACTGGTGATTCATCTTCAAACTCTGGTTGCATCGAAGCCATAATCTTATCAAAGATTTTCTTGCCGTAACGGAACAAGAATACTTTACCTTCATTCTCTGGATGTTTGCTGTCACTGACAACATATATGTTAGAGAAATATTGTAATTTTCTTTTCTGTTTACGAGCGATTTCTTTGTCAGATTCAATACCTGTATTCCAGTATGCACTATTCATTTCTGAAACAGGATCTTTCTGTCCAATAGTAGTGAGAGAGTTCTCAATATACCATTGACCAGTAGGCCCTTGAAATGCATGGTTGTATACTTTAGCCCAAGGCATATCTTCACCTTCGACCGCTGGCAAGAAACGAATTACTGCATAACCATTACCAGACTTGTCTAGTTCAGGTTTCCATAATCTATCGTCTTTGTAAGACTTTTTTTCTTGAGGTGCGTTTTGCTTTTGTACTTCGCCAAGTAATTTATCTAGAGAATTGCTTCTCTTTAATTGATCTAATGACATTTAAGTCTCCTTATGTTAACGTATGTTTTTGTATAAATCATCGTATGTTAAATCTGTTCCAACCTTATAAAACTTTGCATCAGGAAATTCCTTTTGTAATATTTTAAATTGGTTATCCCAGTTAATCGTGTTAAGTCCACGACTTTCCTCAGGCAGATAATTTTTACTGCCCTTGTATATGTTATTTAGGTTTTCAGAATAACTGCTACCATCAAACCCTAACATATACACTTCCTCTGCACCAGCCTTGCAAGCAAGATATAGTGCAGTATTTCCAGCAGACCACCCTCTAGGGTAATCTATCTCCATTACTTGGTCGTCTTTATCAACCCAAGTGATGTATAGTCCAATATCCTTTTCCATCTTCTGTCTTAAATCTTTTTCAACTAAATTTGGATTCTGTGACATTGCATCTAGGATATTGCTTTCAACTAGTTCTCTTGTTTTACCTTGAACTACACAATCTGTTTTAGACAGTTTTGCAGTTTCAAATATTGTACCATCACTATCAACCCAACCCATTTTCATTAGACTTGCATCAAAGTTTGGTAAAACACTCCAATCAGTAAACCAACATTTATTTTTAAAAGCATACCCTGATTCGTATACTTCCTGTTGCATATTATAGTCTACTGAAACCAAATTGTCAAGAGTAAAATCACGATAAATTGCATTACAACCCCAAGTAGTAAATCCACTAGGATTGATAGGGCCCAATAACATGTGTTTAGCTCTTGACTCTCCGTTTCCGTAGACTATATGTCTATTCATATCTTAATGCTTTCCATGATGTAGGAAACAAGTTTTTTGCAAGGTCATCAATCAACCACGAAATTTCTCTTGTTTCTGCTTGTGTATCATCTTTACATCTAAGATTGCATACACGAGCAAATGCCATCAATGTACCACTCCAATACCATTCAGTCATCATATTTTGTGGTAGAATCATTCTTGCCATCTCAGGCGCCACATCTAATTTTAAAAGGTCATTGTAAGTGTTTACTGCTAGTTTCATTGTAGAAGAAACATCATAGTCAATAGTTTCATCAGACGAACCTTGTTTTTTATTCTCGGCCTTTAATCGCCAAACTTTTGGAACATAAAACTCTGGTTCAGAATCAACATAACGCCTACTTACTTCATTCCACACTAAACCTACTTGGTGTTTTACTAATTGTCTTGCAACAAATATTGGAGCTTTAATTCTGAACTGCATAGATGCGTGTCCAAAAGGACTCCAATGATTATGTTTTGCAAGATACTTAATAAGTTTTTTATCACCTTCATTCAGTAAACCTTCTGGTTGACCATTCTCTGGTGTTTTTAGTGCCAACCATTTAGACTCTTTAGAAAACGATACTCTGGCAGCATTAACGACTGTTAAGTCACTACCCATTGAATCAATTAGGTCTACGATCATCATCAGTTCTCTCTTGGTGGCGTGGACGAGTATTATTGTTACTAGGTCTGCGGCCGGGGCGATAACCTTTAGGCCACTCTGGAACACGACTTGCAAGTTTTTTACATCGTTCTGCTAATTGTGCATTTTCCCTTTGCAGTTCTGCACACTCATACTCCAATTGTTTAATTCTGTCTTTAGACTGTATGTCAGGTTTTTTTATCTGCATACCTTCTAAGACCCCAAAAGTATTTTTAACTTCACCATTCATTACCATATCTCCTTATATTGGTAGTTGTGCTGATTTTTCGACTAAAAAATTTAAATCTCTTGCATTTGCCTCAATTTTTTCTTTGAGTCCTTTAGTAAGTAATCGTGCAACAGATTCGGGTTCTAACTCATTTTTTTCACAATACCAAACAACAGCATCCATGTGAGTTATCTTTTTTTCCAAAGCAACTTTTTCAATTTCTAAGGAAAATATTTTCGGTGTTTGCAATAACATCTTAGGTTTGTCTATAGATTCTTGCATTGTGTGTCCTTTTGTGATTATTGATTATGGAGCTGGTGATAGGGATCGAACCTACGACCTGATGCTTACAAAGCAACTGCTCTACCAACTGAGCTACACCAGCATTAATTTTTAGTATTGGTCTGATAAAACAGCACCAGCCATATTTTTTTCTTCCCACCCTGCAATGGTTTCAACTAGTAAAGGTAGATATTCTTTTTTATCCTTTACAAACTCTTGAACTTCACCATCTTGTGTAACAACAAGAATACAGATTTGGTTTATCTCAATTCCTGTGCGTTCTTCAAACATTTCTGCGTATGCAGCTGTCTGAATATAATATGATTCGTTATATTCATCTTTGCGTGGATTAGTAGATGTCTTAAAATCAATAATAGATAATACACCATCAAATTCAGCAATACAATCAACTCTGCCTGCAACTCTATACTTGTCACTATAAAGTCCTGCTTCTTGAGAGTAAATATTATTAATACGATCTAAAACATTTTCACGCAACTGTGTAAAGAGTGCATGTGGTAAAAAGTTTTTAGTATGGTTTTGCATGTCTTGATTGTTTAAATAATCTTCGCACATGTGATGAACAGCAGTACCACGAGCCGCAGCTGTTCGTGAGATGTAGTTTGCAACATCATCACCAACACGCTTACGCCATGCGTTCAAACCTTGCTTATTGCGTATAGAGAGGACTGTAGTGATTGAGGGGTACTCGTTACCCTCTGGTGTAGAATATAACCGAATTCCGTCTTTGTTGGTTGCTTCTATTTCAACTAAAGATATTGGTTTGTGTGTATGTTGCATTGTAGTTTCCTGCCATAATATTAAGTAATAATTATAACATAGCTATATGTTATTGTCAAGGGGTAAAAGTTTAATTATTCAAGCCCAAATCCTAGCTTGGTTTTTTGAATCAGATAGCTACGAACAAATCCTGAGCGAACAATGTCACCAATATTAAATTCTGTACAATCGAACTCGTCCATGTTTTGTAAAATCTGTAGGAAATCCATAAGTCCATTTTTCTCATTAAGCTTAGTCAAGTCAGATTGTCCAAAATCTCCACAAAAGAAAATCTTAGAATTTTGACCTACTCTTGTAATGATTGTATCAAGTTCATGGAAGTTTAGATTCTGACATTCATCAACAATTATGATACTATTGTCAAAGGTTAGACCTCTTAGAAATGATGTTGATAGAAAATAAAAACTACCTTGTTGTTTCAAGCGTTCATACAACATACTAAATGCTTGTTCGTTTGGTTGTTCAAACATAAATTGCATCATGTTAGAATATGGTACTTGATAGAGTGCAGCTTTGTCTTCTTCATCGCCCGGCAAAAAACCAATCTCTCTTGTAGGAATAAGTGACCGCACCACGATAACTCTATCGAATGGTGTTTCGGGATTTAATACTTCTTGCAATGCAAGGTATAATGAAATGAAAGTTTTTCCTGTTCCAGCACAACCAAATAGAAATTGATTCTTATCTTTTTTCCAAGACTCAAATACATTTTTTTGACTGTCGGTTACAGGTTTAATTGTAGTCAGATTACTGAAGGTTATATCTTTTTTATTTGCCATGATCAATCCTTTTTAAAAAAAGAGTGTGGTATGTTATGGTTAATATTATTTCGCACAACATACCACACAAGGTGTATGAAAACTGAAATTGGGTTATCTTGTTATTCATACAAGACTATTTAGTTATTTTACAAGCTCTCCGCTCTTATATTCTTTAGAAATATTATTTAAATCGTGTGACTTGCCAATACTTTTTACTTTGTGTTTTTTAAGAACAGCATTAGTTTTAGATGTTTTTATATCTTTATTTGTACCAAATTGGTCAGCTAATGGTGAATTGGGATGTGCCTCAGATATTCTTGCCATGTTTTCTTTGAATCCATCATCAGTCTTAAAACTTCTTCCTGCAACACCACTAACAAGTGCTGGAGCTGTTAAAACTATGGATTTAAATGTAGGGTGTTCTTCTAAAAAAGAGTCTAATTCAGACCAAGAACAAAATGTTTCAGTCGTTTCATCAGTTTCAGTATTAAGAAGTGTGTATGTTGGCATCTTTTAGTTTTTCCTTTAAGTCATTATTTTCTTCAATCAATTCTGCTATTCGTCTAAGTGCTGTATAATAAGATTTTGTTAGTGCTCGCATATCCATTTCTATAGCTTTTGGTACTGTAGTATTGTAATGTTTTCCTGTTATCTCTTTATAATTAACAACCTTATCTTTGCCATCTGTGCCTAAGATTTGTCTCCTAAGCAAATGATCATATACTAAGTTGTCGTCCTGTACCATTTTGGTTTCTCTCTATATTTCCAAGTTGCAATGTTATGTTTCTCCATTATATAGTACTTTCTGTAAGCAAGGATTGGATTCCCTGCCACCTTACAATCATCAGGCATACATTGAGGCATTGGTGTTCCTTTCTTAAAAGGAATATTTAATGGTGGGGTTTTAAGTAGTTCTGCTGGTTTGGTTGAACCATGCACTTTACCATAACGAGTTGTATACTCTGCTAGTGTTGCTTTGTAGAGTTTATACATTTGTAAATAGTTTTCGACAGACTCACGAACCCATATTGCAGATGGGTGATTAATGTGAGAAGCTTTGTATAAAACATTTTCTCGTTCATCTGACAATCGCCATCTTTTAATATTTCTATTATTTATAGTTTTACCTAAATACAATTCTCCGTCAAGTACTCTGTGTGCAGTTGACATTAGTTGTGCATACTCAATAGGCATTTTGACTACATGTTTATCTATGTGCATCTCTGCACATATTACAGGGTCTTTGTGTAAGTGGAATATATTAATTTTCTTTCTCCCAATATTCAAGTGCCAGTTTAGGCTCCAAACGACAAGCTTCACTTTCAATTGCTTTTTCATTACGAGCATATTGTTTCACATGAACCATTTCGTGACAAATTGTTAAAACCATATCTTTTAAATTAAGTTTCTTATCTATTTCAATATAAAATTCACGATTGTTATCGCCAATCATACAATAACCTGTTGCATCATCTGGTATGTTTGTTAGTTCAACATTAATCTCTAATGTTCTAAGGCGAGGTAATAGTTTTTTAATTGTATAATTGATAACTGAATCGCAAAGCTTTCTTTGATATTTGTGACCACCAGAAATTTCAACAGTATTCATATTAAAGCTTTCTCATTTCTCTTTTTAATTAAATGACCCAACTGACGAGAGAGAAATGAGAGAGAGAGTGTCAGCTGGGTCAAGAGCTTTTAATATTTTTTGTTTAAAAAATATACAGAAAATACAATCATTATTGTGCCGATAGATCCATAAATCATCATTTTTTCAAGTGGCATTGCATCTTCCATACAACTACCACCACAATCAGAACCAGTTACACCAAGAATTAGTAAAAAACCAAAACCACCAATACAACCTACAAAAATATTCTTAATATTCTCAAACATATTTACACCTATGGCATATTTAAATTAGAATTTAGATAAAGAGGGCCAGTCCATTGAATGCAGTATCCACCTTCAAGTACATTTCCTCTAGCTTTATTTCTAGTAGGAGCACTCCAACCAGCACATTTTAATATATCACCTTTTTTGAATTTTTTGTCGTTATCTGTGTTAACAACAAATCCCCAAACTGCATTTTTGCGAATAATTTTGATGTATTTTTGTCCTTGTTTAAGAACCCAACTTTCAGAAAATTCTTTTTTTATTTTTTCATCAAGTCGCATTTGATTATAATCAGCATTTGCAGCTAAAAGTAAATTTTGAATACCATCTTCAACACTTTCAAACTTTTTATTAATTTCTATCATAACTCTTTCTTTTCTCATTTTGTATAGCTATAGTAACACAACAAAAGCACAAAGTCAAGTCTTTTATGATTTATTTAAGACCTTAAATAGCGAATTATTGTTTCTGCAAGAACCTTAAACCATTCTTCATCGTTGCCTCTGGTGGTTTCAGCTGCAACTCCAATTCTAACGCCAGATGTTTCAATAAAACCGCGAGTGTCATTAGGAACACCATTTTTATTTACAGTAATACCTTTTTCTTCTAGTAAATCTGCAAATTCACGACCACTATACTTTTCTTTATTCAAGTTAATAGTAAACATATGAGATTGTGTTCCACCAGATACTATTTCTACATCAGCAGCTATGAATGTTTTTGCCATCATGTTTGCATTAGCTATTACTCGTTCAGTATATAAATGAAAGTCTGGTTGTAATGCTTCGTAGAAACATTGTGCTTTAGCGGCAATGATGTGCATCAGAGGCCCACCTTGAGTGCCGGGAAATACTGCACTATTAAGTTTATTACTATATTCTTTATCATTCCACAAAATCATACCACCGCGAGGGCCTCGTAAAGTTTTGTGTGTAGTTGTTGTTGCAACATCTGCATAAGGAAATGGATTAGGATATGATTTACCAGCAATAAGTCCAGAGTAGTGACTGATATCTGCAAGTAAGATTGCACCTACCGAGTCTGCCATTTTTCTGAATCGTTTCCAATCAATCACTCGACTATATGCACTTGCTCCTGCAATAATCATTTTAGGACTATGTTTTAATACTAGTCTTTCTGCTTCATCATAATCAATAATTCCATTATCATCAACACCATAATTCTTGATAACGAACCACTTACCACTTATATTAACATTCGCACCATGTGACAAGTGTCCACCACTAGATAAGTCCATACTGACAATTAAGTCGTTTGGTTTCAAGAATGCTTTGAATACTGCAAGGTTTGCATTTGCACCACTATGTGGTTGAACATTTGCAAAGCTACAATCAAATAGTTTAGTTGCATATTCAATTGCAAGTTCTTCTACCTTGTCAACTTCATCACAACCATTGTAGTATCTTTTGCCGGGCAAACCTTCTGCATACTTGTTGGTTAAGATACTACCACACAATGACATTATCTCTGGACTAGTGAAGTTTTCACTTGCGATTAGTTCAACAGTGTTGTCTTGACGAGCAGTTTCATCAAATACTATTTTTTTGATTCGGGGATCAAACACGTTTACTCCCAGCATTAGTGCTTATAATTTAGTCATGGCCATTAGCAGAACGAGAACCTTGTGGATATACTTCTGGAGCAGGAACTACAAAGTTTTCATCCCAACCAAATGCTTCTTGAACTACTTTTGAAGATAAGCCTTTGTAGACTTGATGTAGTTTTTTATCCTTTGCATGAACCAAAAGTTTTGCTTCACTTTCGTGTAACGACTCTAGTAACTGAAAGAACATGCTTTCTTTTTGTACTTGACGAGTTTTGGGGTCAGCACCTTTAATGAAATGCCATAGTTTTTTTGATTCCATTGAAAGCACTGTGTGCTCTGTACCTTCTGGTGCATCATTAGGTGTATAAGGAACTTCGCCTTCTGGGAATACCCATTCTAATTTAGGGTCAAATCCAGATTTTAAAAACATTCTTAATGCGTCAGTGTTATGTTTTTGAAGGAGTTGAACCTTCTGTGCTTTAGTTTTTGCTTTTGATACTTTTTCAAGTATTTCTGAAAAGAGCGGTGTGTATACTTCTACAGGGTTAGCCATGTTTAAAATTCTCCAATTGTTTCAGTAAGATTTTTCAATCTAGATTGTATAAAATAATTTAATAGTTTACTTCGATTGCCACAGGGAGCATTGTCAAAAACTTCATTAATTTCAGTTTCCAACTCAGATGGAATCTTATCAAGACTGATAAGAGTTTCATTCCTTTGGTAATTTCTTTTAACTTCATCAGGTAAATCATCAATATTTGCATTCAACCAGCTTTCAATCTTTTTCTTTGTTAAAGGTTTTTGTCTTAATCCATCTACAAAAGTGTTATCAGGTGATAGAACATTAGGCACTCCATCACTAGTGTCGCCTTTAAGTATGTGTTCCTTTATATAGGTATCTGGATTATATCCATTTACATACTTCTTGAGAATGGGTGAATATTGTTTTACATCAGAATATTTTTGTAACTGAATAAAGTCTTTATCTCCAGAAACAATCATAATTGGCTCTTTCTTGTTTTTCACAAGAGTAGCAATAATATCATCAGCTTCTGCACCATAAACTTCAAGGTACTTATATGGTAAGTTATCTTTGAACTCTGCTTTAATTTTATTCAGAACTTCAAAGATTGCATCCCAATCCAAGTCAGATTTTTCTCTACCTTTCCTACGACTTGCTTTGTAGTTAGGAAAGAAGTCACGCCTCCAATAATGTTTGGAATCATAAGCAAGTACAACCTCACCATATTCCTCAGTAAATTGACTGCGATACATACGAACCGAATTGAGAATCATGTGTCTTACCATGTTTTCATCTGGTTCTTTAGATTTAGTCATATTCAAATGCATCATTAGACTAGCTACTGTGATTTGATTCATATCAATAATTATCATAATTTATAATGTGCGTTAAAGCTCATGCTCCTTCTTTCACCATCAGAATAAAATGGATAAACAGTATGTTTTAACCAAGATGGGAATATTAACATCATTCCAACTTTTGGAACAAATTTAAGATTGTCACTTCTAAAGTCTGATTTTTCACCATACATAAATTCAATCAGACCTGTTGCTGGATAGTGATCTTTAAATTCTTTATCATTTTCTTTATGCATATCTTTTGGTATCTTTAGATAGATAACACCAGAAAAGTTACCACTGTGTGTATGCCATGGATTGTATTCGTGTTTATACTGACTTACAATCCAACTCTGTGCAAGATGAATGTTATCAATGGTGGGTTGTTTACCCTTTGAAATCTTAGACCAACCATACGCACGATTGACAACTTCCATGTGTTTAAGATATCCTAGACAGCCTTCTTTGATTGTGTCTGACAAATACTTAGTTTCTTTTTTATCATAAGCAGGAATTTTTATTTCTTTTGATACCTTACCAACAAGGTTTTCAGAAAAATCAAATTTCTTAGAAAGAATTTCATCACCTAATACTGCATCTCCTGCAAGATTAACTAATGAAATAAATTTTTCTGGTAATTCAAATTCTAAAATTGTAGGACTAAAATTTTCCCATACAATAGGATCACTCGATAGGTTGCTCATAATTTTCTTCCATAACATCTAACATGTCTTCTACCATGTCTCTATCTACTGATATGATACCATTTTTGGCTATCATAAGATTATCAATGAATATACTCATAGGGTGGCCATAATCAAACTTCCTATAAAGCATAGATTTTACTACCTCATTTATATATCCAACTTCTTTTAAAAACTCAGGTGAACTTAGATCAAAACCCACTTCATTAAATCTGTGTATCATTGGAACCATAAGTTCACCTGTAATGCCATCAATCACTTCTATGTCATTTGCAATTTTCTTACTTTGATCGTACAAATTAGACATTTCTTCTTTGTCTAGCCATGGGCCTTTTACTACATTGTTCTTTATTTTTTTGTTACTACTGGGCCCTTCGGTGTTATCGTTTTCCATTTGACTCGTCCTTCTTGATGTTCTCCATAACGATCATCACACCAATCGCCTGTTTTAAGATAAGCATTACAATGACGAATGTAACCTTCTATGTCTGCCACTTTTGCTATTGCACCAGAAACACCTCTCCTGACACTGCTTTTTTCTTCGTTTAAAATAGTTTTTTGAGTTTTAACCCAAGACTTAACTTTATCAGGATGTAAAAAGTGATCTTCTGGTAGTCCTGATAAAGAACTGTGGACAGAAGAATTTACAGCTGGTTTTCTTGCAGCACGCGCTAATGCAAGTCGTTCAATAGCCGCAGACCTTTGTTCTGGGGTCAAGGGCTTACGTTTTTTACGAGGTTTAGTTGGAACCCAATCTTTGTGATTAGGTAAACTTTCTTTAACTTTTTTAGTCATTTTCAATTACTTCCATAATATAAATTAGATACATTTAACCTTTTGTAACTCTTTTTCGCCAGTCTTAGGATTAATTTTAATTTTTATAAAACCTTGTGATTCTAACATTGTTAAAACTTTATCAGTCACAGGTTCAATTGCATCATTTCTGCCCCACAGATAAGTTCCAACACAAATTGCCAGAGAAATGATTGTTGCTATATATGACTCATTCATATATATACTCCTTGAGGTATTCTTTGGCATAATCAACCGCAAAAGACATTTTAAATGTTTTTTTAACATCATTAAGAATTTCATCAACAGACTTTTTTTCTAAATTATCATTAACAAACTCTTGAATGTCCAAAGATATTTCATTCATTTTGCTCATTATTCTCTCCTTTTATTATCTTATGTATACATAATAACACAACAAAAGTGTAAAGTCAAGAGGTTTTCTTATCTAGCTTTAAATTATTTAGGAAATATTCCATGTATAAATCTTCATTTAATATAGAATATCCATTAAAATCCCCGTAAGTTTTGATGTGAGTATACACTCGTTTATAGGAATATTTTTCATACATTTCTGTCCACCAAGAAATGGGTTTTCGTGTACAGTGTGCATTCTCACCATTAGGTAGGATTGCTATTGCTGGTGAAGTTGCAATTGCAAGGAATACAAACTTATCAGCTCTTTTGGTAATCATATTAATTGTTTCTGGGATTTGTTCTTCGGGAATGTGTTCTAATACATCAGTAGAGATAATACCATCAAAAGGGCCATCTGGTAGTGTTTCAAACTCTGGTACTGCTGGGTCATACAAAGTTGGCATGATACCCATATCTTCGTGGTGTTTCCATTTATAATACTGTTGACCTTTACCACAACCAAAGTCTAATAAAGTTTCTGGTTTCATATCTTCTATCAAGTCTAAAATATGTTGTAGTTGTGGTTTAAGGTTATTGCCGGGATAATTAGTATTTTGGTTTGCGTGAAATTGTTTATACTGATCTATCCAATCATTGTTGTCCATTATGTATCCTCAAATGTTCTTGTAACATCTTTGAGCTTCCTATTCTAACATTGATAATACCATTATAGTATTCATCAGTTTCTAGAACCCTTCTGTCAAATTGTTCTTTTGCTTCTAAGTAACTTAATATTCCTCTACTTGAACAATAATGTAAAATTTCTCTGGTAAATTTATCTTCACCAAACGATATAACATCAGCGTTCAAGTGTTCAGAAGAACCCCAATAATCTCTCCAATCACTTTCTTTTGTTGAGCGTCTTTTATTTGTTCTGCCTTTAAGTGGGGGTTTAGTAACTTTAAACCTTGCGAGTTTCTTACCAATATACTTTCTGTTGTTAGCAAGGTTAGTTATGAGATAAACAAATCCCTCGCAATCATCTGGTAGTTGTTCTACTATCTTTCCTTGATGTGTCCACTTTGTCGGAATTGTTGTCAATTCCATTACTTTTTTCATTATCACATTTCCCAAATATAGAATCCCAATTCTTATCAAATTGTTCTCTATTATTTATGGGTCTTCGAGTACTACCTTTTCCACCATAATCTCTACCAGATGTCATTCTCATCATCCTCTACTTCTTCTATAAATTCAAATGTTTCGTCAAGTTCATATCCACAAAATGAACAAAAAGTTACTTTGTATAGTCGGGGTTCCATATTGTGTTTTATATGGTATTCTGCTTCACAAGATTCACACACGATAAGTTTCACAGCTGTTTTACCCCTATGTTACAAGAATTTAAAAATTCTATTCCATTAGTTTTTCTATATACTTCTCTATAATATACATTCTTTATTCCAGAACCATAGATCAACTTTGAACAATTCATACATGGTGCATGTGTTATGTATATATCAGAATCTAAACCACTTTCTACTGATCTAGCAAGTTTACTTATCGCATTAGCTTCAGCGTGTATTACTTCTGGTTTTGTAATTCCTGCAGGAACTCCTATATCATGTTGTGGAAAGCTTTCTTCACAAGCATTATCCCAACCCGAAGGTGTACCATTATACCCAATAGAAATGATACGATTATCTTTTACAATAATCGCACCTACTTTTAATCTATTGGCTGTAGATAGCTTGGCAAAGGTTTCTGCGGTAATCATGTAAGCGTTTTGCCATTTATTCATTAAGCGGCACACCCCTGTCCATCTAAACCACAAACTTCACCTTCGGGAGTATTTTCTACCCAACCCCAATCACCTTCCATACCATTTACAGAATATTCAGTAACCCTTTTTTCAAAGAAGTTGTCATGTGATGCACCATTCAATACCCAATCTAGCCATGGCATTGGATTGTCTTTTACTTTAAATTTAGGTTTCATACCCAATTGTAATAGTCTACGATCAGCAATATGACGGATGTATTGTTTGACATCTTTTTCAGTAATACCTTCTTGGTCGTGGCCACTAAATGCTAACTTAATAAATTTATCTTCTAGTTTAACAGCGTTAGTTGCCATTTCATAAACTTTAGACTTCAACTCATCATTTACAATACGTGGGTGTTCTTCTACGAACTCACGAAACAACTTAGCATTACCTTGAACATGCATAGTTTCGTCACGAATAGACCACTCAACAATAGTACCCATACCTTTCATCTTACCGAAACGCTGAAAGTTTAGTAACATAACGAACGATGCAAATAAAGACATACCTTCATTAAATACTGATTGAGCTAAAATGAGAGCAAGACCTGTATGTGAATTAATGTTACCTTCTTTCATAAAGTCTAACTTGTCAGACATCTCAGAATACTCAAGGAATGTATGAAACTCCTCATCTGGTAATCCTAAAGTGTCATTTAACAAAGCATATGCACGTTGATGAACACCCTCACGATTAGCGAATGATGCAAGCATATTGCGAATCTCATTGTTCTTAAATTTTGGAATCATTAGTTCGTGATAATTGTCACCAACCTGTACATCAGATTGTGTGAACAAACGAAGAATTTGAGTCACAAAATCTTTTTCATTTTCGGTTAATTTTGTTTTCCAATCTTGTACATCTTCAGATAGTTCTGCTTCATCTTCTACCCAATGAATTTCTTCATGTTTTTTTGTTAGTTCAACAGCCCATGGATAGTGAAATGGACGATAACTCTTTGATGTGTCTAATAATGACATGTGTTCTCCTATTTTAGTTTTATTTGTAACCATTACAACACAAACATTAACCAGAGCAAGCTACGCATTCATCATCGTCATTATTGCTTTCTTTTACTGGTTTATTTAAAAATTCCATCAATTCTGCATATCCACCAACATATTCACCATCAATATATACTTGTGGTACAGATTTTACATCTTTACGACCTGTTACTTCTGCCGCAGTTTTGCCTATTTCTTTTAAATCAATTTTGTCAAATGGAATACCTCGTAATTTTAATTCTTCCATAGCCATAGAACAGAATGGACAATCTATTTTTGAATAAACGATACTACGCATATCACCTTGAAGTGCAACTCTTTCTACTTTCTCAGATACATTTTCAGCACGCTGTTTTGCTTCTGTACGAAGATAATACAAACCTTTTAGTCCTTCTTTCCACGCACGAAGGTGTACTTGATTTACATAAGATTTAGGCGCACCAGCTGGGAAAAACAGATTGACAGACTGACCTTGACAGATATACTTCTGTCGATCAGCTGCGTGTTGTACTACCCAATTTTGATCTAACTCATCAGCAGTTTTGAAAACAGATTTTTCTCCTTCAGTGAGAAATGGTAGATGTTGTACAGAACCTTTCTTAGTGATAATAGAAGTCCAATTTACATCGTTGTTTTCATCTTTCTGTGTCAATAATGATTCGAGGTATTTATTCTTTACTAAAAACGACCCTGCTCTTGTGCGATGTGTATATGCATTAGCCTTTAATGGTTCAATAGACGGACTAGTCGCAAGTATTACACCACTTGATGCATTTGGTGCGATAGCAAGAAGATGTGAATTTCTTCTGCCCGAATCTGGGCCATCTGGATATGCACCACGTTCTAATGCTAAACGCTCTGTTTCTTCAACAGCTTGAGTCTTGATGTGATTAAATACAGCATCATTAATCTCTTTTGCTTTATCAGATTCCCACGCAACACCATGTTTTTGTAAAAGACTATGAAACCCCATAGCGCCTAGTCCGATTGACCTTTCTCTACTCGCACTAAACTTAGCACGTTCAATTGTATCTGGAGCATTTTCAATAAAATAATTCAAAACATTATCAAGCATACGAACCAAATCAGCAACAATCGGAGTATCTTTCCAATCATCATAGTATTCAAGATTTAGTGATGACAGACAACAAACAGCTGTGCGTTCTGCACTAGTCGGTAAGTGAATCTCATTACATAAATTAGACCCATTGATTTTTAAACCTAAGTCTTTTAGTGGTTGTGGTAAATCACGATTAGCAGTATCAATAAAGTTTAAATAGGGTTCACCTGTTCTGAACCTTATTTCAAGTATTCTTTCCCAAAGTTTTCTTGCATTTACTGTTTCTTTAACACTACCATCTTTAGGGTCGCGTAAGTTAAAACCTATTCCCTCAGTAATTGCGTCCATAAACTCATCAGTAACATTGATAGCATTATGTAAGTTAAGTGCTTTTCGTTGCACATCACCTGTGGGAATACGCATATTTAAGAACTCAATAATATCAGGGTGAGATATATTAATATATGCCGCATACGAACCCTTGCGTGTCTTACCTTGACGATATGCAATCATATCAGCGTCTACTGTGTGTAAGAAAGGCATGGGGCCAGGCGCTATGTCTGATACTGTACGAACATCAGACCAATGACCTCCAACACCACCACCATAAACTGATAACCAACGCAACTCAGATGTATGACTAATAAGACCTTCTAAAGTATCAGGAACATACGATAAGAAACAAGATATCGGTTGTCCTTTACCTTTTTTAGATCCATTGGGTGCGTTTGATAATACTGGACTAGCAAACATAAACCATTTGTTAGAAACATAATTGTATAATCGTTGTGCTAAATTCTCATCTAACTCACCTTCATAAGTTGACCATGCAATAGACGCTCTTTTAAATGCCTCTTGTGGTGATGTTTCGTATTCTGTTAAGTAAAAATCTTTTAACATTCCTATAGCATAGGATTCTAGTAATTTGTCTTTTTCTTTATCTAATCTTACTGACATGTCAATCCCCTTTGAATACAATTATCGGGCATTTCGTCTTCTCCATTGTGTAAACTTTATCTTGGCCATGTTGCCTTGATAAGTATTATTGTTAATGATTGTCTGGACTTCATCTTTAGTCAGTCCAGATAATATCATATCGTTTATGTCTTTTTCTTTTAAATCATCAGGCCATAACACTACATTATATCCCGAATAAATGGTCTTTTCTATTTGTTTTAATATTTCAACATTTCGTCTTTCATTATCAAAGATAATAGTTGTATTCTCTACGGGCAAATTACTAAAGTCAGCACCACCGACAGCAACACAGTTGTCCAAAAACATAGAGTCAATGGGCCCTTCGGTTACTTGTATTGGTTTGGTGGTATCCAGCCTGTTGAGGCCGTAGATTTTATCTTTGTCTGGGTCAAGAGTAATAGTAATATACTTAGGTATTTCATTTCCAAACGCTCTCCCTTGAAACGCAAACATTTTATTATTTTCATCAAAGAATGGAATTACCAATCTTGGGTGATCCCCATCTACAGATGAAAATTTATTAGGTATAATACTATTGACCCAAGTGTAAAACTTTGGAGCCAAAAATAACTCATAATGAACCTTAGAAGGAATTTGTCTATTCATCACAAATTTCTTAACAGGGTGGTCATGTCTTAATGACGATACCTTTTTAAGAATTTTTAGTGGTGATGAACCCTTCATAAATTTAGGTTGAGTAAATTTACCGATATCTGGAACTTCTGGTTCATTTGTTTTATATCGTTCCATTATATAGTCATTGTGTAATTTAGGGTCTATGTGCTTCAACAGATTGTTAAAAGATGCTCCAATTCCACAATTATGACATTTATATATAAGATTCAATTCTTTACGAAACACGAACCCACGAGCTTTAGATTGACTTTTTTGAGAGTCACCACAATAAGGACAACGAAAATTATACAGATGATCGCCTGTCTTTTTAAAACGCTGTAATTGTGATGAGAGTATCATCAGATATTTTTGTTCGATATACATGGTGTAATTATAACTCAATTAGAGGTAAATGTCAACCCCAGATAGGCATTTTTTGAATAATAAATCCGAGTACTATAGAACCACCGATAATCAACCAACGCCACTTTTCAAGAATACCAACTCGATTGTTTAGGTCATCTCTAAGCGTCTGTTGATTGATAGCATCTTGTTTACTATGTTCTGACATTATATCAGTAAGTTCTTTATAGTTTGTAGTGATACGAGAGTGTAGTTCTCTAATGTCTGTTGTAAATTCTAAATTAGCACGAGTTGCAGCTTCTTCTTGATTTGCTATCTTTTCTTCGTGTACAGCCAACATACGATTGACCGATGATGAAACATCAGTAATTCTCTCAATAGCAGTATCAAGTTTGTTGAATATGATTTTCATATCAGCAACTTCTTTTTTGAGAATTGCTATTTCTGTCGTGATGTTATTACTCATCCTTTTACCTTTAAAATCTTATTTAGTATACTATGTATTTACGATATTGTCAATAGGTTTATATATTGTTATTAATTCATCTTTACCCTTGACTCTAATCTTGTCTACCTCAATTGATGTAATATTTATTAGTTTTAGCATTGTGTGGCTCGAATATAGAGTAGGACAGTTTTTAAACTCTCCTCTCCCTGCTGTTGCTTCTAATCTTGCGGCAAGATTAACTGCATCACCAATAACTGAATAATCAAATCTTGTTTTAGAACCCATATTACCAACAATTGCTGTACCTGTGTTTACACCTGTTCCAACATTAATGTCTGGTAATCCTCTTTCTTTATATAATACTTTTAGTTCTTTTGTTTTTGCTTCAATCTCTATTGCACTTTTGACTGCCATCTCAGCATGATTTTCCATATCAATCGGTGCATTGAATACTGCCATAATACAATCACCCATAAACTTATCAACCATAGCTCCATTGTTGAGTAGTATCGTTGTCATCTCGTCTAAAAACTCATTGACCAATTCAACCAATCCTTCTGGGTCATCTTTGTTCTTATAGTATTCTGATATAGGTGTGAAACCTATAATATCCATAAAAAGAAAACTCATCTCTTTGCGTTCACCACCAAGTTTCAATGCCTCTGGATTTTTCTGTAAAGCAGCAACCTGTCTTGGGTCAAGGTAATGTTCAAACTGTTTTTTAATCTGTTGTCGTAATCTAAATTCTTCCATGAACCGCAGAAATGCAGCTACAGACCAAACGACAAACATAGTTAATACAGGATACGACCAATCAACCAGATAACTATATTCCGTAAATAAGTATAAACTACCATAATAAGTTCCTGTAAGGAAGACTGGTAATAGTATTGCACCAAAGTACCAACTTAGTGTAAGCAGGACTACTGTTAGTACTAGTGATAACACTAAAGACACTGAAACCTCTGCTAAATCAGTCCAGAAGGGTCTTGTGATGTTCCTTCCTGTCATCATGGTTGTTACAGAGGCAGCGATCAAATCGTGACTTTGAATGACTCCTACTGGGGTTGCAACTGGATTATCTATACCAGATGCAGTTGGTGAAAGAATAACAATTTTTCCTACGAATGAATCATTGTCTGTTAATTTGTTTAGTGCATAGGTTTTTGTTTTCCATTTGAAATCAATCCAAATAGCACCATTCGCATCAGTCAATATCTTTTTGTATTTTGGTATGCGTAATGCTTCCACACCACCCTCACCAGTTTTCATCTGATAACTAATATCTCCAGCAGCTGTTCTTAGTATCTCCATAGACAGAGATGGATATAGTTGTCCATCTATTTGAACCACCAAAGGCATTCTACGAACCACACCATCATTCTCTGGAGCAATAAGCATCATACCAACACCTATTGCAGATTTTGAAAATGGTTCTATTGGGCCGACTGCACCACTATAATTGTATATCCATTGTTGCCAAGGCATACCTATCGCGGCAACACCTCTGGGTACAGGATTTCCTTTAGTTTGATTTGCTGGGATTTGTCCTATGATGGTTGGAGTTTTTCTTAACATCTCATCAAATTGTGCATCACCACCTAATCTATCTTTGTCTGCAAACAATATGGGTAATACAACAATTGCAGCACCCCTGCGATATAGATTTTCAATATCCCCTGCAAGTTTATCTCTTGCCCAAGGCCATTGACCAAATTCTCTTACAGAATCATTATCTATTTCTACTGTTACAATCTTGTCTGTGATTGTTTCTTGTTGGGATCTTTGATGTTGGTCTAGTGCTTTTAATCTTACCATTTCCAAAAACCAAACATCAGAAAAACGAATACCACAAAAAAATAAAATTACTGACAAAGAGATGATCCACTTTTTCATTTTAATTTCCTTGTGTCAAGGATACACCACAGCCGCCAGAAGTAACACATGTGCCTGTCAATGTGTATGTCTGGGCAGTTGTACTGTTTTGAGTAGTGTCAATTGTATATTCTCCACCACCATTAGTCAAGTCAAGTTCTAAATTATGCGAACCAGCATTACCTCTTTGGACACTGGTCACAGTATGGTCATCACCAGTTAATGTTATATCAGCAAAGTGATTTGCACCATTTCTTTGTTCAAGAGTAACAGTATTGCTATCTCCTGTAATCTCAACAAACCCTTGTTTTTTCTTATCAGCATATTGTAGGTGAGATAATGTATTAGAGTCTCCTGTTATGTTGTGAGACATATAATGATCTGAACTTGTGCCGGCACTATTTACTTGTGAAGTACTAATATTATTACTGTCACCAGCTATTGTTATATATTGATCATATCCACCACTGTCGTTCCAATCAATTGAACCATCTATCTTCTTACCTTGACGTAGGTTGCCTATGTTATTACTACCAGTAGCATTAACACGAATAAAACTATTATCAGCATTACCGCCTTGATATGATGTTAAACTATTATTACTACCAATAAGATGTCCTTCAAACTCCATATAGTCACCATCTTGTGTCATTGATAATGTATTGTTGTCGCCTGTGATTGGAGCATTTGTAATTCCTCCAACATCATTGTAGTCTCCGTCTTGATCTATAACAAAGGTATTGTCATCACCATTTGCTTCCATACCAGCTACGTTGTAGTTTCCATCTTGTGTAATTGTGCCAGTGTTATCGTAATCACCGCCGTTACCAAATTCTAAATTTGCCACATTGTTATTGCCATTTTGTGTAATGGTTGTCGAACAGTTGTTGCCGTGACAGTCTGACGCTGCAGAGTTAGTATTGCCTGTTTGTGTAACTGTCTGTTGCCCATTGCCAGCACTCATATACGACCAAACTTGGTTGTTGTCACCTGTTTGTGTAAAGGTTGTGCTTGTGTTATTGCCGGTCACTAGAGCTCTACCACCCGAACCAGTTATCTTATTGTCTTGCCCATCTTGTGATATAGTCAAGTCAGTGTTGCTACCAACTTGTCTTACATGAATTTCTGAGCTCCAACAGAAAGCAACTGTAGAAAAACTAACGATTATTAATATAAATTTTATCATTTCCATTCTCCCAGCGTTTCATTACTCACTTTGGTATATAGTAATATAATTATCTATATCATCTTCTGTTGTTATCTCTGGAACAGCAATTCCGCCTTGTGTTAAATTGACTTTGTATCCCCAATCTGCATTTAGCTTTAAGTGAATATTACTATTTCCAACTTCACGAATTATATCCAATCTGGTGCCATCACGAATTGTATTGACTTGAGTTGCTTTGTTGAAGCCGCTTGTTCTACCATCTACCATTTCACTTTGAGCGGTTAGTGCGATTAATTGGTCTAATACATTCATTAGTAAATCAACATCTAAAGGATTAATATCTAATTCAGTAAAAACCAATTCATCTTCGTCTAATTTATTTTTGTCTAATTCTCTAAATTCTAAAAAATCTATGTCTAGCAAATTTATTGTAATCTTAGAACTTTTAATTATTTTTATAAGTTTTTCTTTGGGTGGTTTAATAATTAATAAGTTGTTAATTTGGTCTAGGGTTAAATCAAGTATAACTGGCTTTGATGGAGTAGATTCACCATTTATAACTAATGTGGATTCAAATGCTTGGGTGAGAAAAACCTGTCCTGCATCACTTTCTACTGATATCTTACCAACTGTTCCATCTGCATTGGGAAGTAGAATAACAAGAGATTTTCCAACCTCATCAACAGTCATACTGAAAGCAGTTCCAAGAACACCTATTCGTGCTGTTGGAGTGCGAATATCAACATTCTGTGCATTTAGTTTTGCAATGTTACCACTTGCATATCTAACTGTTCCTAATGCGACATTCATTACAAGTTTAGACCCTGTTTTAGAATTTGGGTCATATACAAAATCATCTATTACTAATGAACTGTGTGGACTTATTGCTACATTTGTATTGTCAACAAATTTTATTCCAACATCACCATTACCTGTACGGACATTATCTTTGTATTCAATAGCAGAGTTTTCTTTTAAAACAAGTTTATTTTTTGCCCTTTCTATCGAAGCATTTCCTTTTTGTTTTACTACATTACCAATAGTTTCTGCCAACACCATGTTGACAGAAAACAAAAAGACAAAGCTAATCGTCCATAGTAACTGTAACATTATGGCCAGACCCCACAGTTGTCATATTAACAGTGCCATCATAAGCACCACCTTGTGTGATACTAAATGTACTAGATGCACCTGTATGATGTAGGGTTGTGTCTTGATCGGCAGCACCAGTGTGTGTCGAAGTTACTGTGTTGCTACTACCAATTAGAGTGACACTTGTTACTTTTTTGTCATCACCTATCATTGATGCAGTACTATTTTCATTAATAGTAACAGTATTACTATCTCCTGTTGCAACCAAATCAATATTTGCATCATCAACCGATGCAGAATTACCCACATTAACAGTAGTTGTGTTTGAACTTCCAGTAATTGTTTGAATGATACTGTTATTATCAGATGCCGAACTTGATCCAACTGAAAGAGTAGATGTGTTACTATTTCCTGTTTGGTTAAGAGTAACTTCTTGTGTATCACCCACAACAGATGCAGCAATGGTATTGTTGCTACCAACTTGGTCAATATCTAAAGTCTGGGCATCCCCTGTCAAAGTAACTGCTGTTGTTGAGTCACCAAATTTGTTCGTTTGGCCATCTTGATTAACATTAGCAGTAAGGTTTGCACCAGACTGTGTGATGTAAACATCACTCGCATAACTCACACTCATCATAACAAAATAAGCGAGAACTGTAAGTATGCTAATTTTCATTTTCTTTCTCCTATTTTAGTTTCCACAATCCATTTTCTATTCCCCTTTCAATTACTTGGTTTACTCCATGTTCTATTGCTTTACGAATCGCATAAGTTGTTGATTCATTTTCAGTTGTTCCAGCTTCAATTTCAATCAACTCAGTACCCATATCTAAAAACTTGAACACATTCATACCAACTTTAGTACTTAATATAGTTTTTTGCGAACTTACCGCAAGTAATACTTCACCAGTTTGTACAGATATTAATCGTAATGAAACCGATACTATATCTCTACGATATTGGTCACGAATACCTATACCCAAATATCTCGAACCAACACCACCTGTTTCTATGTTGGTGTCGTAACCGATGATACCACCACTTATGAGAACACCAGCAAACAATAAAGGTTTAACTTGTTCTGCCTTTTCTCCATCATAAGTTGTTCTTGTGTTTCTAATAATTTGTCTTTCTTTTAAAAGATAATCCAAATCCATTCTTTCAACAACAGTAAACCATTTACCATTGCCCGCACCTTTAAGTGCTTGAACTAATAATGAGGCAGCTCCCTGTGTGACTGCTGTACTTAATGATGCAAGGCTATCACTTGGTTTTCTTTGTCCTGTTTGGTCATTAAATTTGTAAACAGCAATCTCAACCTTCCTTTCGGGGGGTCGATAATTTTGTAACTTGTTCATCATTGGTGCAGTTGTAGGTTGTTCAAATACTTCGTATGTTGTACAACCACCTAAACTAAAAAGTGAAATCACCAATAGGAACTGTAATAACTGTTTGACTTCCATTTGCATCCAATATTGTTAATGCTACATTGTCTGTATCTTTGACATAACTGATTGTAGTACCCTCAAATGTGACTGTTCCATTTTGATTTGAATTTTCTCCAAACATACTATCCACAAGTTGTTTCGACAGTTGAGCATAAATTCTTGATTCTACATTCTTTATAAATTTTGCCTGATTAGTATTTGCTAAATCTCTTTCTGCTTCTCTAACCGCAGCTTCTTCTTTTTCTTTAATTGCTTTCTTACGAGAATGTTCTTGGTTTTCAACTGTAAGAACATGAGAACTATAACCCACTCCACTAAAAGAAGGAGATACCCATTGGTGCGTTAAATCACCAGCCATACCAATCTTTGAAATTGACATAAACAACAAGATCATATTGACTACAATTAAAAACTTTATAAAAGAGTTCATTTATTTTTTTCTCTCTGGCTGAATAAAATTAGGGTGGTCTTTTACTAATTCATCTTTTGCGAATGAGGCAGCTAATTTTGACCAACAACATTCTTTCACCTTCTTTTCTTTTTTAAGGTATGGTGGTTCTCCATACAGTGAAAACATCTTTTTTATTTTATCAAATAATTTCATTTTTTTTATTTTCCTTCAATTACATTTTTCGCAATGGCACTTTTCACAAATAACTGTATCGGGCCTTTTTGATAAGTCGCCATCTATACATTTAGTACAGACATCTTTACAATGTGAAGGACAACCACATTTACTACAAATTACATCTATCATTTTTATCTCCTTTCACTTATTTTTGCGTAGTTTTTCTACTTCCATTTTTTCTTTAATTTCGTCTTGCATTTTATCTTTTTCTCTATACTCTAAAACAACATTCACTTTTTGTTGTAATCGTATCATATCATTATCTAACATACGATTTTGATCTATACATTTTATCAGAGCCATGTGCATTGCATCTAACTCTGGTTGAATATTATCACTGATAAATGCCCATATGTAATATATAAAATATCCCATACCGATAGCCATGATAACTGGAAACCCAAACTCAGCAATAAGTGTTCCTATATCAAGACCATTATCAACAAGTTCCATTAATCTCTCCTCACATCAAGCTTACCATCTTCTTTGAAGTTTTCAGCACGAGCGATACGATTAATATCGGGTGTTACTCCTAAAGCAGAACTAACTAATAAGTCTATTTTTATTAACTCATTACATCCTACTCTTGCACGATCTTCTAACATTTTACAGAAATGTGTTAGAGTTTTTATTTGGTCAATTATACCTTCAAGTATTTGTTTTAATACTGTAAATATAAAAAATCCCATAACTACTGCAACAGCAATTGGAACTCCCACCTCAGAAACTAAAGTAAATATATCCATAACTTAAACCTTTATTACTATTTATAAAGATTTATGAGTGTAGTGTCTGTGAGATAGAGAGAGAGGGGGAAACTACATAATAAAGACTATTTTTTTCTATTATGTAGTTATTTGTGATAATTACTTAATTTTAGCGTTTAATTTACGATGGCCGTTCCATGCAACGAATCCACCTAGTCTTAATGCCCAATATGCGAGATAGTTCATAAACTTAAATCCATTGTTTTCTATGTTTATATCTCTGAAGATTACATCAGATTCTTTTTGTGTAAGCTTATCATTAGCACCTTTTGATTTTTTCTTTAATGATTCATATTTATATGCATAGTCGTGAACTAATCCACCCATCAATAGAACTCCTGTTGGAGATAACCATGTATGTAAGAACTTAGGAATAGATGCACCATCAAATTGAAAGCCTTTAGGTATTACATATTGAACTCCATTAATCTTAAATACAAAGTCCTTTGCAATTATCCAATTACGATTTCCTGTAATCCACATCCATATTGCACCCCAAAACCCTTTACCCTTTGTTGCAATAGGAATAGGTGTCATGCATGGCATTTCTTTATATTCAAATCCTATTCTTTCACCTGTTTCTTTTCCATCAAACAAATTAATTATCCAACCAATAATTATTAAAATACCAGCAAGTGTGAATTGCCACCATGTGATTGCTTGATCTAAAATAAAGTCTGTAAATTCAATCTGTGTCATTTGTCCTTTTCCTCTATTGCGGTTGGTGCTACAGCACCCTCATAGTAAACAATGATTTGTTTTTGTTGTTCTATATAACGCCTTAATTCTGAAAAATTTAAACTTAAATTCTCATAGTCTTTTACAGACAAAGCAATATATGCATCAGCACCATTCTTTTTTTCAAAATCTAATATAAATTTATCATAGTTTAACTTTGAAACTACATAAATTTTTACATCATTAAGTTGTACTTTCTTTGGGTGTGTTGCAATTGGAACAGTTGTTTTAACAGTATTAGTTACTGTTACTACTTTCGATTCCGGCAGATACCTGCTCATCATGCTGCACCCCGACAGTATTGTCAGTGAGAGCAGTAAGATCAACCCATAACTTATTTGTCGCATTTTGCATCCTCTTTTCAATCAGCCCTGGCTTTTTATTTGCTAAGTGGGTCAGATTATGTTTCTGTAGTGTAGATCGGAGTTCATCTCCATATTTTTCTGCTTGTTGTAAATCTTTTTGTAATTTAGAATTTAGTTTTTCATTCATAAATGCACTTTCTTCAAGGGTCTTAACACTTGCTTCACTAATTTGTACAGCAACTTCTAATTTTGCATTGTTTTCACGCAATGTTGCTATAGTTGATTGTGTTGTGTCATAGTAATACTTAGCACTCAAACCAGCTGCACCAATGATTCCAACTAAAATAATTATTGCATATAATTTTATCATAAGTTTTTCTTAATCCATCTATATCCAGCATATGCACCAAGTAGAATAATAATTGTTCCAATACCATCAACCCATGATGTATTATTAATTGCTTCTACTAGGTCTGCTGTAATCCAATCCATTATTCAGACTTCCAAATTGTATATAGTCCATAAATGATCGCAGCGTAACCAGCAAGTGTGGTTGGTAAAATTATCATTACAACACCAGTTGCAATCAACACAACACCATCCAATGTAGTTCTTTCAAAACATCTATCTTTTATCCAACCAAACATATTATTCTCCTTTTACCTTAAACTGTTCAAAACTTAACTTTGGCCCAGATGTCTGGAAGTTCTTTTTTCTCATTACTGTCTTTGCAACGAGTTCCAATTCTCCACGCTTTAGATTTAGTACAAAAGGCATGTTGATATTAGTTTTCATATCATTGATTACTGCTTCAGCATCAGGCCCTAATTTTGCAATCTTCTTACCATACTTTTTGTAAGACTGTTTAAATAACCTCGTCAGTTCTGCTGGAGTGATTTGTTTAACATTTCTAGAGTCATTAACTCTATCTAAAAAATGTCTTGTGAACTCGACATCAATACCTAGAGATGCAAATATTTTGTCTGCATATTTTTCTATTTGATCTAGGTCTGATTTTTTGACTTCTTTTTCATCTGCTGCATTTAAATCCCCCATAGGATACATTTTATCTAATGCAGGCCCAAAAGAATTTTCATCAAGATATGTTAAAAATGTTTTCATAAGAAAACTATCTCATTTTTACCATTTTCATTACCGCAGAAGCTGCCGCCATGAATTGTTTTTTATTACCATTAATCATTTTGGTAAGTTTTGCTTTATTGTCAGCATTAACTTTATCCATAACTTGAACAAGTGCATTTGCAGTAAATAAATCTACTTTCATAGAACCATCTTTAAACTTAATACTTTTATTCTGTTTTCTTTTGACAATATCTTTAAGAACATCTAGGTTGTCTTCTACAAGAAATGATTCACGATTAAACTCACTAATTGATTCTTGAACCTTTTCTGCAAATTTAGACTTTTTACTTTCTCTTTTTATTCTTGCAGCTTCTAATTTTGTTTTATGTTCTTTGTATGCTTTGGTTCTGGCATCAAAAAGTGATTTATTTTTTTTCTTTCTAAGCATTCCAGTAGGATTCATATCAACACCACTACCTTCTCCACCAAAATTAGTTGGTGCATCTTCATCTATTGCTAGTCCAGTATAAGCACTAACTTCTTTCCATTTAGCTGTCATCTTTTAAATCCTCTAAACTTACATATATTTTTTCTTGACTTTTAAGGTGAACTACAGGAAAAATCTCAACACCCAAAATTGTATCTACAGGAGCTTCATCATCAAAGACAGTGATCTTATCACCTTTCTTTGCAGACAATTCTTCTTCTTCACTATTTAGTATATCATTAACTAGAACATAGTTTCCTTTAGGTAAAACATCACCAAAGCCAATTACATCTTCGTTGATACTATTATCTAACTCCACACCTTCTTCTTTAAGGAACTTCATAAATTCCTTTTCAAACATGTCGGGGTCATCTACTGATTCTTTAAATGTATCTTTCAGTAGAAATAGTGCTGCAGCATAAGTACCAACCTTTGTTCTAAGGCCAGGCACTTTACTAAAAATCTTTTTAATGTTAAAAACTAATTTGTGCAAAATTGTATATGCACTTTTTTGTTCTGTTGTTGCAAGTTCTATTGCTGGTTGTGTTGATTTAGGTTTCTTAACTCGATTACCATCAGCATCAATAATACCAAGCTTAAACGCATCTGTTTTATTAAACGGAGTCGTAAGCAACTTTAAAAATCTATAGGTAACAAATAAATCTATCGCCCTACCCATTACAGTTCCTTCAATGTTTTACAGACAAATACATCTGTTTCTATATGTTCTAATTCATCTTCCCTAAGAATATTTAGGAACAATAAAAATGCTTTCATTGCAGGCCAATACTGATCTTGTATTTTAAATAACAAGAGAGTTGCACAAGCATCTGCACCAAAAACATTATTTAAAACAATAATATGATTTAACAACAATCTTTCTTTCAAGATTCCTGTATCATAATATTTTCTTAAAAGTCGTTTTATATACTTAAACCTTTTAAGGTCATCTTCAAATTCTTTTTCACCCATACAATGTGGATTGTCATAATGTTTTATAGCGTACATGATAACATTATCGGGTGTTATTCTTTCATACATCAACCAATACTGGCGTAAACTTTACATGATTGATTTTTTGGCATCATTTCATATTCAATTTTTAAGCTTAAGCCGCCTTCAACAACATGGGAAATACCATCATCATTAACAAATTCATCGTAAGGAGTATTTTCATCTTTACCGAACCTACCACCAAATCGTGATAGTGGCAAGTCAAATTTACCACCTTGTCCTTCCATAGTTGGAACTGCACCAAACTCTAGACCAATTTTGTTCAAAGAACCTCTAAGTCTATGTATTGCATGTTCTGGCATAAGATATTCCATATTGCCTATCTGTCCAACAATTGCATTTATTCTTTTACGAACAGCAGGGTTTGCAAGATCACTAGGATTATTTGCAAGATCACCACCTAAATTATTTGGATTTTCTCCAACAGGGCCTGTGGGAAAACCACTATCCTCTGTTACGAACTTTGTGAAAGATTTCATTCTTTTTTCCTTTTCCTATCATTCTAAAGTAAAAAGGGAGAGAGATAAACTCCCTCTCCCTATTACTATTTAGTCCATTAAGACCTAAGACTTATCCAGTTAAGGATTAGTCTTGTGCAACCTCAGCAACACCTGTATCTGCGGCAGCAGCATGAGATGCAAGCAAGAACCATGAAGTTCCTATCCATACGCATGTTACTGTGTCACCAACAGTTGTCCAATCAATGTCAACGAAACCAGTTGCATCAGTTGGTGTCATTTCTGAAGTACCACCATCTACATCGTGAACTATGATTTTAAGTTGACCATTTACTGTACCATCAGCAAGAGTTGTTGCAACAGAACCAGTAGTCTGCAATGTAGTAATTGCAGTGGTAGCGTTTGCTGCAGTTACAGAGTTATCAGCCATATCTTGAATTGAGTTAGAGAACCCAATAAAAGTAGGTAGGTTGTTAACAAAGTTAGAAACAGAAATTTTCTTGTTAATAGGTGTGCCTGTAGGATCATCTACAACATGAAGTAAATCTGCACTTGCGATACCTGTGCTCAAATCTGTTAGAGCGGTTATTTTCTTATCAGCCATTTTAATAGTCTCCTTTGACTAGCTTTATATTAACCCACTAAGAACAGGGTTGTCCTTTTGTGTGGGAATGTTACTGTCGGCATTGTTTCCGACATCACCTGAGTCATCAGAACTAAGTTCATTTGGCTCATCATCATTAAATTCTTCTAGGAAGTTCAAACATTGTTGTTTTGCACCATTTAGTGCATTCATCAATGCGATTGAATCTACCTTTTGTTTTTCTAGTTCTTGTAGTTGTTTATTTACTTTTTGTATATCGCTATCAAGAACAGTCAATCTATTTTCAATCTTAGATTTTTCTAACATAACATATCCATTCTATAGTAAAAATATTAGCGACCACCGAAGTGGTCACTAGTATCAGTTATTACTGGTCACCAAAATCAGGAACAGTAACACTTCCAACAAATCCAGACACAGCATATACTGTTGTAGAAACACCAGTAAGTGTGACTTCAAATGTTTCTGGTAATCTAATACCCAAAACTGAATTTGAGTTGTTATCAGAAAACACAACTGCGTTAGTGTTACCATCACTGTCAAAGTGTGTTAAACTACCTTTGTAAAACTCACTGTTATCAGTTTCAAGAGGCTGAATGACAATATCATGTCCATCAGCAGCAGTATGTTGAAATTGAAATCTAAATACCAAACCAGCTTTTGGTGTAGGTAATTTATAGATTCTATCAGCAGTAAGGTCTGCAAATGTTAATACTCTGTGAGCGTGATCTGCTTCAGTTAGAGTTGTAGCTGCATCTGCTAGTACTACAACGCTATTGTTAGCATTTGAGAAATCACCAAGTGTTTCTTTTTTGTTTAGTGGTGTTCCGCTTGGATTATCAATGATATGCAGCAAGTCTTCTCTTGCAGCTGCAGTACCCAAAGATGTTAGAGCGGTTACTTTTAAGTCGGCCATTAGGCTTCTCCTTTATTTAATTGGGTTATGCAATAGTCGGTGCTGTTTCAGATGAAACAAAACCAGATAAGTGCCATTCAGTTGCAGATACTCCAGTACATACTACAGTAAAGTTCTGTGGTGTTATAAGTGTAAGCAAATCATCAGCAGAGTTGTCAGAAACAACAACTGAATATGCGTTACCATTAGTATCAGCAAACAAAAGACTACCACTAAAGAATCCATCTCCAGCAGGTTGAATTGCAGTATTTTGAGCATCGGCAGCAGCGCCACCATAAGTAAATGTTAATACCAAACCAGCTTTTGGTGTAGGTAATGTAATAACAGAACTTGATGCTTGGTCTGGTACAATACTCATTCTTCCACCATGAACTGCTTCAGTTAGAGTAAGAGCTCCAGCTGCGAGTGTTACAGGTGCAGCAAGTGCATTTAATACTTCGCCTACAGTTACTTTTTTATTAATTGGTGTTCCAGTTGGATCATCAATTATGTGTAGTACATCTTCTAGTGCAGTTCCAGCAGCAGCTGAAGTCATAGAAGTTATTTTTAAATCGGCCATTAGGCTTCTCCTTTAATTTTTATTAATCAGCTATTAGTCGCCTATTGTAGGCGCTGTTGCAGAAGCTACAAACCCAGACAATTGCCATGTGGTTGCAGAAATTCCAGTACAGGTTACAGTATAGTTTTGTGGGTTAATTATAGTAAGCAATTCATTTGAATTGTTATCAGAAAATACAGCAGCACTAGTATCTCCATCAATATCAAGATGATATACACCACCTAGAAAGAAAAGTGAATTTCCAGTTCCAGCTGATATTGCTGTGTTAACTGTATCTGCTGCTATTCCACCATAAGTAAATTGAAAACTCATTCCAATTTTTGGTGTAGGCAGCGTAAGTATTGTTGCACCAGATTGATCTGGAACAATTAACATTCTTCCAGCATGGGTTGCTTCAGTTAGTGCTTGTGTTCCAGCACTTAGTTTTACTGGTGCGTGTAACGCATTTATCATCTCACCAACAGTTACTTTTTTGTTTGCTGGTGTTCCGCTTGGATCATCAATCACATGAAGTAAATCTGCTCTTGATGTTGCAGCTGCTAAAGACGTTAGACCAGTTATTTTTAAATCGGCCATAAAGCTTCTCCTTTTATATAAACCCCTTTATTGGGGAATACTACTGTGAGAAATCAGACGAATCCTATCTCACATCACTTGTGTCTAAACTAAAGACCCATTATGATTTATTTAATGGGGGAGAAACTCCCCCACCTTTGTTCTATTTATGATGCAGCGACATCAACACCTCTTAGGATGTTTGCTGAACCAGATGTAGTACCAGATTCCAAGAATGTAGCAATATCACTTAGTGAATTTTCTACAACATATGGATCGGTATTGAGATCATCACCTTCCTCGTTTCTACCATCGCTGTTGTTTGAAGCTGCATTACCAGATTCTTGAACAAGTCTGAATACATCACCTTGTCCTCCAGCTACTCCATTTAAGTTTTCAGTACCAACTTCAAGTTCAAGTGCGACACTATCGTCAGCCCCAGTTCTTGTAATAGTTTTAATGTCTGAACGACTATTAAACAATGGCCCTGCGACTGTAAAGTTAACTGAGTCAGATATGATTTCATCACCACCATTTGTAGATGTAAGTAATACAACATTATCTGCAACTGTAATTGGTTCACTAACAGTACAAGTTGTTACACTAGCAACAGCAGTAATTGTTAGACTGTTATCAGTTGAAAGTCCAGTATTTCCGTCTGCATCAGTAATTGAAGCAGCAGGAGTTCCACCAGCACCATTAACTGTGACAACCTGTCCGACTGCAAGTGCAGCACCAGAAAGACCATCTATAACAAGAGTTGTTGATTGTGTTAATGCACCATTAACAGTAACAGATGCAGCTGCACTAGCATCTGCAATCAAACTGTCACCAGCAGTTCCAGCTGAAGCAGTTCCACTTTCTAGACGTATACCTATTGCAGACTTTCCATCTTCTTCTTCAAGATTTGCACTTCCGTCAAAGTTTATACCTGTAATGATACCTGTTTCACCAACACCCTCACCATTGAAAGCAAGGAAACCAGCAGCAGCATTAGTCTGTGCAGTTCCTCTGAATGTTATTTGGTTAGTTCCAGAACCTTCGTAATACATACAAGCAATTGTACTATCTTCTACCATGTCTGTTTTACCAACTCTTGATAGCAAGATATATGCTTTGTTTGTTATTGTTTGGTTTGCAGACCAAGCGGCAGATGTTACATCTACTGCTTCATCAAAGGTTACTGTAATGTCAAACAATCCAGTGTCAGCTATTGTTGCATCTGTCCAATCAATACCGATAATAGAGGCAGAACCCATAAATTCTGCAATGTTTTTGACACAAACCAGAACTTCTGGTTGTGCATTTGGATTATCGTTACCAGAAGCTGCAAGGCCTGGGGATAATCCCCAACCGCCAGCGACTGCGATACAATGTTCTCTTGCACCAGTTGAACCAGCTGCATTACTATCTACTGGTAAAAATTTTGGTTTGTCTTCGGCGGCAGTTGTTGTTCCCCATAGACTCATCTTCTTTCTCCTTATTCAAATAGAATATATATTGTAACTATTTATAATTATTTGAAACCTAATCGTTTCAAATCTGTTATTGTTTTAGAAACACTAGTGTGGTGTATTCCTATACCACCCTTTGCTTCCCATTCCTTAATATTTTTTATATAATCATCAATAAGGACATTTGGTTTACCATTAGTCATGGCATAAAGTTGTTTTTGTTTTCGTTTTACCAAATGTATTTTGCTTCTTGGGAATTTAACATTCTTCGATAGCCACTTCAATTTACCATTTTGGGAACTAGGATCATTACTACTATAAGCAGAGAGAATATGTGCATCATATTTTGAAATAAATCCATATAATCTCTTAGCACCAGACATCCAATCTAAGTCTGCCCAAAAATTCTTAGTGTTAGCGATAGCTTTCCATCTTTCAGGCTTATCTACTTCGATAAATGGTTTTCCTAACACTTTTTCTGCACCTTTCATAAGTGCAACCAGTACTTCATCCATATCACAATAGATGGCTGGCAATTCGTCTTTACTTGCCTCCATCATTTGTTCTAAATTTTTCATTAATTAAATTTCCTATTTCTACCCATTTGTACCGCTATTATAACATTGTTTAGAAATAAAGTCAATTGTTAATCTTTCATTTCAGGTTCAATAGTAACTTTAGTTGTAGGTTTACCTGTCATAGTTTTATTTTCTTTTTTAGGTGCATCATGTGTGTAACCCATATCTTTCATTCGTAGATGGTCAGCCATAGTGTTTGCCTTAAAACTTTTACCAGTTTCTGGATCATACATCATGTGAGGTTTGAACTCATCTGCTTCTTTGATAAAAGGATTATGTCCTTCATCAACACTCCACATCTTGGCAAGTGCTTCACGCATGGTGTCATTTTTCTTATGCATTACGCCAACTGTTTCATCCCAATCTTTTTGAGATTGGCCTGGAGTTACTTCTAATGTGTGTTTTGTGCGTTCTGGTGTTCCAAATTCATAGTTTTCTTTTTTGTAATCTTCTACTTTATATGTTTTACCAGAAACAACAAAAGTCTTTTCACCTTTTTCTTTTGCAGCACTAAGTGCGCCAGTAAACTTGTTACCTTCGTCCTTAGACATTGCTTTAGAAATTGCTTTGCGTCTTTTGTGTAAGAACTCGTCAGAACTATCTACATCACCATCATTGTCAATGTCTTTATCTTTACGATCATCAAACTTTTTCTTAGCAGCAGCTTTATTTACTGGATCAAGTTTTTCTTCAAGTTCAACTTCTTCCATAAGGTGAGCATCAACTCCAGATGTATTTTTAAGTCCTTTCATCTGTGCAAACTTTTTTGCAGCATCATATGAACTTTTTGCTTTAATGACCTCTTTACCTTTTTTAACATGAACTACTGTGTATGATCTTTCCTCATCAAGTTCACTACTAACTGCGGCCTTAATTGCTTCCTCAAGGCTACCTGTTTTTGTATCAAAATATGCCATCTTTATTTCCCCTTCAGGTTGTTAAGTAAGCCTTTGTATGACTTAGAAATTATTGTTTGAAACTTCATTTTATCTTGAGGTTTCATTTTACTGTGTACATCTAATGCTTTCTGTGCGAGTATAGCTGGAACTTTTTGTTTTCCACTTGCAAATTCTACATCTTTCTTGCCGTTTGTATCAACAGATTTTTTGAGTTGCATTATAATATTCTTTGCAGCTAGTGCTACATCTTTTGATGATGCATCGTCATCAACATCAGCAGGATCAATGAGTTCATTGATTGGTACTTCAATACCTTGAGTTCCTAAAATTCTTGAAATGCCACTTGCATAAGCTTTCATAGTATCAAATTCAGTTTCTTCTTCTAAATTTACTTCTTCTTTATACATGTTAAGTTCATATCTTTTATTATCAAGATTAGCAACTTGAACTTGTATTGCTTTCTTGCCATCTGTTCCAACTAAACGATAAGAGTTTGTCTTACCAGAAGATGGTTTTTTAGGGCCAAGTGCAACTTCCTTATCAATTTCTTTAGGGTCGACAGTGATACCAAACTTTTTCTTTGCAAAGGCATATGAGTGTTGCATTGCATCAGAGAATGATTTGTGATATAGTTCGTAACCAGTAGAAGACTTAGCTTCATCAAGTTCAGCAGACTCTTTAAAAGATTGACCCATCAACTTATCAGCTGCTTTTTGACTTAAAGGTTTCTTCAGTGCGACTACCTTCAAAGTGTTCTTATTTTTAACTGACATAGGTGGACGTTCAGCAGAATTTTTAGACTGTTTTACTTGTTCTTCACTAGACGCCATTGAAACAACTTTGTTGCCGTTAGCGGTGTCAACAAGAACATGCGAAATCTTAACTGCTTCGTCAAGTTCAACTTCTTCCTGATCTTTTTTCAGGATGTTATGTGGGAATTCTTTTTTAATTGGGTCTTCAGTTAATGCAACTTCTTCTTTCTTAGGTTTTTCTCCTCTTTCTTTCTTGGAGATTGCAATTGCAGCTTGTTGTGCAGGAGATTCAGCTTCTTCAACACTTTCTAATGCTTTTGCTCTTTTAGCACCACTGTAAAAATTCATTACATCTTTTATCTCTCTACCTATATCAGCACCTTTTTTTCCAGTAATAGTTATCATACTACCACTCACATCTACTGTATGACCTAATTTCTCTAAGTCTTTCTTTGCTTTCATCATATCAGACTTATTTCTTTTATCAAACTCTACACTTACTTTTTTCATTTCATCAAGTTCAACTTCTTCTGATACAGATGGAACTAAAAGATAATCTCTCATCTTGTTTATACTAGAAGATACAACTGCAAGTTTGTTTGTCCACCATGAAGGAAGGGAATCTTCTGGATTCATAGTTTGTAGTTTCTGTAAAATGTCTTGTGCATCTTCAATAGTAGTTTTGCACTGACGAACAGCAGATGCAACATCAGTATGTCCATCTTCGTTAATTTGTACATTTTCTTGTAAAGGAGCCCAAGTTGTTTTGCTTGGTTCCATTTTACTTGGATCAAACGATCTCGCTTTCTCCAATAACTCTGACATTCTGACTGTACTCATTTTTATTATCCCTTCATTAAATCTGTTACAGATTTCGCAGACCAAAACTTGCAAGACCAATATCCTGCTGTAGTTTTATCTTTTTTCTGATCGCAATTGTGTCTAGCTCTAAATGCTTTTCTTCTTTCTGGGTCATCTCGTTTGATTTCCATGTTTGGATCACCAAATTCTACTTTGACCACATTGCCTTTATCGTTTTTAACATAAACTTTGTATTTCTTAACATCGCCTTTTGTAGGATTATTAAGTTCTTTACCGCTATTCTTGTCTGTTTCTGTTATTTCACCCCAACTATTTAGGGATTCTGATTGGTTGACATCAAAGTCCGCCTTTAATTCTTTTGGTAGTTTACCTATAGAAACTAGTTTGTTAACATATGTCATCAAAGCTTTTGCATCTACTTTTGTATCAAACTGTTTAACTGCCTTACCAGCAAGATGAGAATGTGTTTTTTGTGGTTCGTTTCTTATCAAATCTGCATAGGTTTTAACAAGAGCGTCATAGTGTTTTGGGTGAGTCATTTTGTAAATTTTATCAAATGCCATTTTACCTAAAGATTTTTCATCTATACAATCATCACAGCAGGATTCTGCGGCTGTTTCTTCTGGAACACAATTAGGAACTTGTTTTCCACCTTTTGTTTTCATACCGACTTGCTTGAAACCATCCCAACAAGGATTTTCTTCGTTTGTTTTACTTTTGTCTTCTTCACCAAATGCACCACCAGTTCCTAGAACCTCATGTCCTTTTCGTTTCTTCTTTGGTATCATACCAAAATCTTCACCACGAACTTGTTTTGCAAGGTCAGCATCTGCTTTCCCCCAAGTTCCAGCAGATTTGGTAACAAAAGAATTAACTCTTGCAAATGCCCATTGTTGGGCAGTAGTGCCGGGCCGATGTCCTGTCTTGTATGCAGCCATTCCTCTGTCATATACTTTTTTTAGAATACCATACGGCATACCAGATTTCTTTGCTTTTGTTACAAGTCCTTCAATCTTTTCATCTAACTGATAAAATTCTAGTTCTTCATTTTTTGATAGATACGCAGCAATCGCCATTTCTTTGCGTTTTTCTTTAGACTTACCTTTAAACTGTGGAGAATCAGACTTCTCGAAATCTTTGATATAATCACCCATGTCTGCGTCTTTACCAAGAACTTCATTTATTTTAGAAGTATCGGTTGCCATAAATGGGCCACGTTTTAATGCTTTAAATGATATATTAGTTTCATTACCAAAGATTTCTTTTGGATGAATAATATTAAATGTAACCATTTCAGTTGAGTTGTTAATTTTTACCAACTCCATGTCTATTTCTTTATATACTTTACCTTTAAATTTAAGACCATGTGCAGTTACAAGTTTCTGAACCTTACCACGAGAATTGACTGCTTGTTTTGCTCTTGCTTCATCTATGGGTTTCTCACCAAACATCTGTTTGAACTTTTTGGTATGTTTAGATGGTTTAGTTGTTGCAGATGCATCGCCTGGCGCTGGCCCTGATTTCTTTTTATCAAAGTGTCTTGCACGAGCTTGTTTAGTAGACTTAGCCATGGTATCACCTTCAGTATCTTTTGCATAATACTTTGCTGGTTGTGTACCTTCTCTGTCTTTAATATCTTTATCTTGTTTTACTTCATTTCTTAATCTTGGTTCTCTACGATTAACAGATGGGTCTTCCATTTTCAAATTAGAGGGGTCGTTATTTAGAGGATTATTATCTTTATGTCCTACATCTTTACCCTTTACTGCTTTGTCACCCATAAGTCTACGAGCTTTGTTCCTAGAAGAACGTCTTGCAATCTGTTCTGGTGTTCCTTGATAGTTTTCGTATTCTTTTTTGTAATCTCGTTCTACAATATCGTGTAACCAAGTCTTATGTACTTTTCCATCTTCAGATACAAATGTCAAGTAGTTTGTGCCTTTATTAATAACTTTGCCTTCGTGACCATGAGCTTCTACAATGTCACCCACATTCCAAAGTTTACCTGTAAGATACAAATCTCTGAGTGTTTCAAAGTCTGTCATCTCACCCATATCTCTTTCTTCACGAATACCTAAATTCTTGCGAACATCATTGTAAAGTTTTAGTGAATCTTTAAAGGTAGATGGAACACCAGTTTTGAATAAATCGAAATTACCATCAGCAGCTGCAGCTCGCATCTTAGATGCAGACATACCAGATACACCTTCTGAATCTGGGTCACGTTCTCCAGCAGATACAACTTTAATATTGTCAAAACCATAAAAACCATGTTTAGAATCTACACCATTGTACTTATTGAGTAGAGTGTTAAACTCTGTAACTCTGTCAGAACCAACAACCATTACAATAGAACGATGTCCTTTTTTATGTAACTCGACAGCTGCTTCCAGAGCAGTTCTTGATTTGCTTACAATGACATTGCTTTTATACTTTGGAAACATTTTCCTCATATATGCAATTTTTAGTGTGTGTGGTAGTGGATCTTTCTTAGCGTTTTGTGAATGTGATGGATACACATACATCATAGAACCAGCGTTCTTAGATTGTTGTTTTGCAAGTGCATCTATGAGTTTTTCGTGACCTGTTGTCGGCGGATTGAAGCGCCCAAAAGTGAATACAGCTGTATCACCACGAGCCTCTACGATATCTCTAAAATTTTTCATTTATCCCATGCCTTTATTGCGGTAAAGTTATTAAACGAGAACTCCATTCTGTCCACTAGTTTAACAGCACCACCACTAACCCTATCAATCGCAACATAACCCTCTGGGTTAGTTACTTTAAATCCATTTGCGGTCTTGATAAAAGTATTTGTCAATCCCTTTACACTATTTAGTTTTTTTACAATTTGCATTTTTGCATCAACCAAATAATTTTGAAATGTGATTATTTGTATTAAGTTGGTAGTGTGTTTCTTAACTTCTCTTACATATTCTTTTTGCATGTTTGTATATTTATCTTTTCCTTTTACACTCTTTGCTTTATCAATTTGTTTTTGGATTGACATCTCCACCCATTTTTCATATCCTTTTGCATGAGCTTTGGGATTAGTAATCTTTTCTCCAGCACGAACCTTACTGTTATTGTATGTTTTGAGAGATGCACCAGCGATTGCACCTGTCATACTTTCCTGTAGATTAAGAAACTTCTTTAATTGCATTGAGTTAATCTTTTTAAAAGTAGAACCAGTTGCAGAAAGTGCAGCTGTTACTGATTCTGTTTCTTTTGAGTTCATTGTAGCACTACCCGACACATCTTTGTAAGTTGCATCGTCCATCCATACTGATGTTGGTTTAGATAATCCTTTAATATCTGCACCAAATGATGCTTTCATATCCTGTAATGCTTTACCTGTGTATGTTGTATGCCATACAATACCAATCTTTGCTTTGTTAATCTGTTTGCCAATATCTGATGTGGGGTCTACAGCATATACTATTGTGTTAGGTTGAAATGTAATGAAAGACTTTCCATCAATTTTTTCATTACCTTTATCTTCTGATGTAAACATCAAGTCGCCTTGAAGTACATCTTTGATACCTAACTTGGAAAACTCTGCAAGTGCTATCTTGAACTTACTATTCAATGAACCAGATAGTCCATCTTCATCAATCTCTGCATTTGTCTTATAGAGTTTTGGAGTTGCATTAAATACTGATTTTTTTGCAACAAAAAACTTACCATCTTCTGGGTCAATACCAGCGAATATCGCAGGCGCACCATCCCACTTGACAGTCATGTTGATTGAAGACCGAGCATTACCAGCAAGCATATCTCTTAATGAACGTAGGAAGTTGATTGCAGCTCTACCACCATCAACTCCATAGTTAATGATTTCATCTTCTAGATGCTCTAGGTGTAAATTCTTACCACCCTTGTCTTCTGTTAATGTTTGTGCGAATGATATCATCTTTTTAATAACTCTTTGAACTCTTTTGTTGGAGTAGCTAAAAAGTTTGGTGCTGCTCTAAAATTACCTTTGTATCTTAATGTAATATCACTTATTGGTTTAGCACCAATAAACAATTGAAAAAATAATTGAGCTGCAGTAGAACCTTTTTCATATGCTTGTGTTCTTTTAGGGTCAAGCACCATTTTGACTTTACCAGAAGCATATAATTTTTCAAGGGCCCCAACCATAGTATCTATACCTTTAAATTCTCCAGTTTCTATTATTGGGCCTTTTACAAGATACCTTCCTATCCCAGTAACTAAAGCAAAATCAAAGTTTAATTTTTTTAAGTCTTGTAGATCCATCTTAAAAATAAGTTGTATTAACTGTTCACCAAATAAATTAGAGTTTTCAATAACAACATCAGCTAAAGGCTTAAACCAACTCCTGTCTTTTTTAAGTTGATGATTTACTAATTCATTAGGTATCTTTTGTACAAAGTTTTTCCAGTTACTAGTGGTAATACCTTTAGCATTATTACCTAATTCTTTTATCATTGATGCATCAAGCCATGGGTTTCTATCTTTATCTACGGCCCTTTTTGCAGGTTTAGTAAAATTTTTAGTATCTATTTTTTGAAATTTCCAAGCTGTCCTAATCAAACGAACATAAAACTCTCCAGCAGCTTCATCTAACTCTTTACGAACTCCATCAAATTCAGAACCTTGTATCATAGTAGAAAACCCTTTATTAATTAATGTAGGGTCTGCTGTTGTTGCTGATATTTTTTTCTTTAAAGAAACACCAAGAAATTTATTTTCTTTTTGTATAATGAAATCAGATGCATTAAAATCTCTCATTCCATACTTTGTAATTTGAAATTTTGTTACAGCATCATCCCAAGACTTTCCAGTAAGGAAAACTTTATTTGCTCCACCACCATATTCTTTTATTATTATTTCTGCTGCAGAAATTGCTTGACATAAATTACCATAGTCTTTTTCTAATGATTCAACTTCAAGTGCAGTAAAACCAATGATCTTACCAGACTTTACAATTTTCTTTACTTGCTCAATAAGAGCATCAAGTTCTTCTATAGTATTTACTGTTGGTACTTTTGTTAGTGTGCATAAAGCTGCAGTCATAAGTTCGTTGGGGTCAGCTTTGGATCCACCACCCAGTTTACCATCTGGCCTTGTTTGAACATAGATATCTTTTTCCATATCTTTATGTCTAAAAACAAAATCTTTTTTTGCTCTTGTTGCAGAAGTTTTTTTTAATTCTAATGATTTGTCAGTATCTATAATTTCTTTAGCCATTGTTGTAAAAGCTATTCTTTTATTAGCTGGTATAACAATTTGAATACCAAGACGCTTTCCAGTTGTTTTTCCACTTCTGGTGTCTTTACTAATTTCTCCATCTATAGCACTAATATTATCATCAATTTCTGCAACAAGTTGTACTGCAAATTGATGTTCATCAGAACCATCATATTTTTTGGCTTCTATAAGATTATAATAATGAGTTACTTTATCTAATGGATTATAATGTGTACGCGTACGCGTACCACTTTTTAATTGATTTAAAAATCTTTGCATCAATGGCTCCATTTACATATAGTCTATATTTATATACTATTTATAAGAGGTTAAACTTTGAACCCATCATACTTGTGATCTTTAAATTTAGCTCCAAATTTACCTTTGTCAAATACTGGTTCATCATCTTGACCACTATCTACCAAATCCTCTTGTTCTTTATTATCTACATCATACAATCTCATTTTACTTCTGTCAATACCTAAAACGAATCTTTTATTCATAGTAGGGTCATTGTATCTGTTTTTGAGTTGTTTGACTACAATTTGATTGAGGGCATCAAGTTCTTCATTGGAGATGAGAGCAAACATGAAATCTGCTGTTGCTGGTAAACCAAACGATTCAGATGTATCTTCAAGTCCAATGTCTGTTGAACCGAAGCCACTTCTTGTTGTTTGTGTTGCTGACATGATTGGAACATTTGTTTCAACTGCAAGACCTCTAAGTTCTTCTGCAATTGATTTAATGTATGTATAAGAATTAACCTGTGATGCACCCTTCAATCTAGATGATGCACATATATTCAAGTAATCAATAAAAATCATATCTGGTTTAAATGACTTCTTGATAGATAACTCTTTAATCAATCCACGAAAATGTGCAGAGTGAGCAGATGCAGTTGGATATTCTTTAATGATAAGTTGACCATTAGTCTTTTTCTGTATCTTTTTAATCTTGTCTTCAAACATAGTCTTTGGTAGATCATGCAAGTCTTCCATAGAAACATTCAATAGATTCGCATCAATACGTTCTGCGATGCGTTCTTCTGCCATTTCTAGAGTAATGTATAATACATTCTTACCTTGTGATAAACAGTTTGCAGCCATGTGACACATAAACAAAGATTTACCAACACCTGTACCAGCAAGTGCGATATTCAATGTTTTCTGTGGTAATCCACCTTTGGTAATTTTGTTGAAAAACTCTAGGTCAAATGGTATGCGTTTTTCTACCTTGTGATAAAAATCAAATCTTGAGGCACTATCGTCAAAATAATCGTGTCCTACAGCATTATCAAAAGATACTGCAAGTGCGTCTGTAAGTAAACTAGGTATAGCATCTGCACCACGATTCTTATCCTTTCCATCAATAATTGATATGCCATCTACAATAGCATTATAGATTGCTTTGTCTTTACAGAATTTCTCAGTAGTATCTACCAACCAATCCATATCAACATCTGTGGAATCAAGTGTCTTGATAATTTCCACAATTTTGTTATGTTCAGTTTCGGTTAAATCTTGTCTGGATTCTACTTCAATTTCCAAAGAAATCTTTGTTGGCATCTTTCGATACTTATCAACAAAGCTTGTAATTTCTTCAAAGACAACTCTTTCTTCTTTAACTGCAAAGTAATCTGCTTTGATAAAAGGTAATACCTTTCGGCAATATTCTTCGTTAGATACTAAATTACTGAGTGCTGTCCGTTCTATTGTTTGGTTCGTCAATTGAGCCGTCCTCTGATTGAGTTATAATAATGTGAAATAAAATGTCTCCGATAAGTTTGAAGAAATCATCTCCAAATTTTTCTTTAGGATATCCATTGTTTTCTATTATATCATACTTAAACTGTAAACTCAAGGGTTCTCCATCAACTATTTTAGATTCATCAGGGAGAGTAACTTGTCCGTACTTGTATATCACGCCCGCATAATCAGTTTCATCGGTGAGTCCAATACAAGTGACATCTGGATCTTCCTTGCTATTAAGAAACAAAAACTTTTTTGTAATTGGGTCTTGCAGAATTTGCTCTACTTTTGGTAGTGGTGTATTTGGTAATTCTTTTTCAGTCTTACCACCTATTGGTTGGCCGAACTGATCTAATAACTCAGACATATTTTAAGTAACTCCCTACTATATATTTTGGTTTATCAATTGGTTTTTTACCCTCGTGTAGCCAAGGCCACAGTGGTGGGAAAACTAATAATGAACCCTTCTTACATTTTGATGTAATGTCCATTTGTGGAAACATGGTTGAACCACCATCATTATTATCAAGATACAAAAAGAATGCTAGAAATCTTTTGCAAGTATTTGCATCTTTTGAATCTACATGAGGCCCAAATTGATCTGTATCATTTGGTAAATATCGTTTCATTCTAAATGATTCAACTAAATATTTATCAGGCCACATTACTGGCTCAATTTTACATTCGTTTTTGTATACTGTAACATACTTCTTAAAAACATCTACAAGATGCATAACATCTTTATTCCATATTTGTGTATCTGGACGCATCATTTCAAGGTGTGTTAAAGACATCAAGCCTTGAGATAGTTTTTCTTGCTGTTCTGGATGGTCTTCAAACTTTTCAATCAAACCATCACAAAACTCATCACTGACTACATTGTCATACTTTCTAATATAGTTATCCATAATAAACTATATATACTCTACTTTAGTAGATTTAGTTGGTCGGTGGGCAGGTGCTGAATCATTTGGAAAATATTTCTCCGTTGTAGTTTCCACTCTAATAAGTCGTTGCTCGCCTTCGTATTCTTCAAAATGCTCGACATGCACTGTTTTTAATAATCTTTTCATACTATCTCCATAACTATTTAATTGCAATTACACCAACAAACATGTAATTTCGCCAGAAAGGTTGAACTTCTTTAAATCCAGCTGTAGTTAACATGTCTTGTATTTCTAACCATGTGTTAGGCTTCATCATTGGACGTAAGGTAATTTCCTTATCCATAATATCGTCTGTACTAAATGACTTTCTTTTATAATCGTAATAATTGAATGTCAACATATCTTGGTGTCTTGCTGATTCACAGATTGTTTTTTCTGCAAATATATATGCACCACCATCATTAAGTCCATTCCAAATACCATTAATAACAGTTTGTCTATCTTTCTTAGGCATAAACTGTAAAGTAAAGATAGATGTTACGAGTGATGCATTAACAATTTTTATTTCACGAATGTCTTGTTGTTTAAAATATACAGACGCAGTAGGGTCAAACTTACGAATAGCTTTTTCTCTTTCTTGAAGTTCTTTTTGAAAACCATCAGCAATTTCAATACCATACCAACTTGCAAGAGTGCAGTGGTCAAAATTAGCTTCAATTAATCTCTGTGTCATTTTGCCAGTAGAACAACCAATATCATAGACTTTAGTATTATCCTCAACAAAATGTCGTGATAGTGAAATTACATCATCTATTAAGTAGCTGTAACCACGAATTGATTGTTCAATGTGTTGGTCAAAACCCTCTTCTCTATGTGCAAATGTAAAATCAGCCATTATGTAACTCCTTGTATGGTTTTAAAATATTTTCATAGACTGCATCAGCAACAGCCTTCATCATTAGTGGTGGAACCATGCGACCCATTCTTTCAGACCTTTGTTCCCATTTACCTGTCAGTTTAAAATCGTCTGGTAAAGACATTGCCCTTTGAGATTCGTTTAGTGTAAGTTTTCTCATCTCACTCCAATGAATACAGCCGCCAGATGCTGTAATTGTAGGTGCAGGTTTATGCCTAGATATTCTTTTCATGTTGAAGTGATGACCCTTTGGATGATAATCACAACCAGTTAGAACTTTATCTGGGTCAAGGGGCATCTTCGAAGCAGTTTCAAAATGTGAACCTTTTGCAAACTTTTCGGTTAGCATATTTACTTCTTCTTCATCATACTCTAAATCACTAAATGCATCACCACAAGTAATTGCATCAGTAAATTTATCTGGAAATATACTAGCAATATGCATAAAGGTAAGACCAATAGCTTCAGTTACATCTTCACGAACCGCAATAAAGATAACTCTTTTTCTAGTTTGTGGCACACCATAATGTGATGAGTCCAGAACCATAGAAGATACATCATAACCAATCTTTTCAAATGCATTTGTAATTTTAAAGTAATATTGTTTTGCTTCACCCATCATAAGTCCTGCCACATTTTCTGCAACAATTACTTTTGGTTTAATCTCTTCAGCAACTCTAAGAAACTCAAAGAATAAATCTTCAATGTTTTCTACTTTCTTACCATCAGAATACTTTTTAGTTTTACCAAAACCTTTAGTGTGACCACCACCTTGAACTACAGCCCCCGACATTGAAAATGCTGAACATGGTGGAGAACCATCTAATATATCAATCTCACCAACTTCGACATTAGCTGCTTCTAGAAAATCTTTTCCATTTAAGGTTTTGATGTCGCCAGGCAGAATAGGTGTTTCTGGATAGTTTTCTTTATAAGTGGTTTGAGCTTCTTCGACAAATTCATTTACGCAAAGTATTTTACCACCAGCTAGTTTATAGCCTGTGGAACTGCCACCACCTCCTGCAAAGGTGGAGATGACTTTAAATTTTTCTTGTGCAGACGCATCATATACGTCTTTTAAATTATATGGTTTATATTTCATTATTTCATAAATCCTTCTAAGGTTGATGTATTATTTAGCATGTTCCAATCACGACAAATATCCAGCATCCTCGTTCTGTTTTTAAAATTGATTTCTTTGTTATCAATTAATTTATCGAATAATTCTATTATACCAGAATCTATCTGTAAGTTCAAGTGCTTTTTCACATTTCCTATCAATTTAAATTGAGAAAAAGCATCTCTTACATGATGTTTTTGATATGGTTTGTTTAACTCATCCCAACTCTTACTATAAAAGAATTGTTTAACTGAATCGTCAAGGTATGGTGTAACAAATATTTTTCTATGAGTATCAGATACTTTTTTGTGCCAGATGTAATTTGCACACTTATCGGGCTTAAAGTAATTATCTCTAAACTCATCAAATAATTCTTGTGTATGTTTGTAATTAATTTGAGCTTTTTTACTAATGCCATAGTATCCATCTGCAGCCCAACCTGAAATAACATATTTCTGTGATATTTGAGGATAAACATACAAAAAAGGATAAGTGCATTCTACACTTGTTTTAGATTTGCAACCAAGTTTGATTAGTCTGTGAAAGTCTTCCACTAGATTATTAGTTGGAATTATAATTTCAGTAAATTTCCAATCAAATTGTTTTGCAATTTCTTTGGCCTTTTCAAAATCGTAAGAGGTGTGAGTATCCAAACGAAAACTATATGCATGAATTTTTTTACCCAAGTTACCAGCTGCAAAAGCTACTGATATAGAATCAACACCTCCAGATAGCAAGACGGCAATCTCACTATCTGGTGCGTTCTTTTCAACATAATTTTCTAAAAGTTGTTTAATCATTTATTAGATGTAAGAATTTTCCGATTTTTTTCATTTATTACTTACATTATAACAAGCTATTGTTGGAATGTCAATAGTTATTCTGAAAGAATTTGAGGTTTTTTATCTGTTGGATACTCTGAATTTAGAGTTTTGAGGTTGTCTTTTGCGGTACTTAGTTTTTCAACTTCAGAACCAACTGCATCTACGGCACTACTGTAGTTGTACTTACCACTTGCGGGGGTTTCGCCATCGTTATAATTTTGTATATTTGCTTTAGATAAAGCAATTTGATATTCATATTTTTTTCTTAATGCATCAACTATAAATTTATTCATATTATTCCCAATTATCTCTATTCATATATGTTTTAAGTACATCCTTAAGAATGTTCCCTTTTATTACACTGTTGTAGCCCACTGTGCCCGGCTGAGAATTAACTTCTAAACAATAAGGTCGTTCTTTTTCTCTATCTTTCGCTGGTATTAAATCAACACCAACCCAACCACCTCTAGGCGTTAATGCCTTCATTGTTTTATATATTTCATCTTCTTCAAGTTTAGTTAATTCAATTTTTTCTGGTTCAGATCCCTGATGAACATTGCTCCTAAAATCACCTTTTGGAGTTGGTCGTTTCATTGCACCATGTATTTTACCAGCAATAACAATTACTCTGATATCATAATCAAGTTCAATAAACTCTTGTATCAACATACCCCTTTCTTGACCCAACCTGTGAATAAGTTGTGAGGTTGCAAGTAACTGTGTCTCATCCTCGATCTTTACAACTCCGATACCACCTGTGCCTAGTTGTGTTTTTAGAATAATTGGAAATTTTGTTTTCAGTCTTTTAAACACACCATCTACTTTATCTGTATTATTAACTAATAAAGAATTGGGTTGTTTAACTCCAATATTTTTTAATTTAATATATGTTTTCCATTTATCAGCACAGAGTAAGTGAACATCAAGTGAATTTATTACATTAGCACCTGATATTTCTAGTTCGTACATCAGACCTTGCCAGTTTGCAAAATCATTTGATTTAGACCTATTGAATACTAAAGTATTTTCATCTATCAAAAATTCATTATCGTCAATGTCATGTATATACATTTTGTCATTTTTGTGAGATATGTATGCATCTTCAATTCTACATGAAAAACCTTTAAGTCCAAGCTCATTACCAAACTTTATCATATCATCTGCCATTTCTTCAGCTTCTGCTTTAGAATCATCAGTCATATTTTCTGGGTCATTATAGATAATGACAAAACGATATGATTGCTCTTTTTCTTCTTCTGTAATAAATGATTTGAATTGTTCCAAAATTAAATTTCTCTCTTTTTGCCTATGTTATATTTAGTTTCAAGAGCCCATTCATCTTTTTCTTTGAATGAAATAATTTTAATCTGACTAAGAGGAGCAATAGGTTCTAGTTCTGCCTGAATCTCCACTAATCCCCAATCTTTTAATAATTTTGAGATTGTGTTGCGTCTTGCAATATCATTTTCTGATAAGTTAGTTTGTTTACCATCTAATGCAAACAGTTCTTTAAAGTGTACAATAAAGTACTTACCCTGTTTGTGTAGAATATGACATGATTGATATAGTATTTTTTCTTTTCTTGAAGCAACACCAATACGAGATAGAGTTTCTCGTACCTTTAGAAAATCGTCTGGTTCTTTTAAAACGACCTCAAGCATCTGCCCCTGTGTCCAGTTAATGCTTTCCATTTCTTCCACCTTTATTCAAACTATCCTTGATAGCCTTTATCTGTTCATCATTAAGTATTTTAAGAGCTGACTTTGCTTTTTCGTTGTTGTAACCATAATACTCTTTAACATACTCTAGATTATTTAGTTTACTCGCCTTCAGCCAAGGAGTAAATCTTTTCCTTGTTCTTAGACTATTTAGTAAAAAATCAAATTGTAGTTTTTTATCAAGGTGGTTGTGGAGATTCATTTCGTTAACTAGGTGGATAGTATCTGGAAATGGTGCTAGACATTTGTTTACGATAAAAGCAGGATATTTCTTTTCCCACATTTCATCATCTGTGTCCATCAGAGGGTTTTTATCTGTGTTAATTTCTTTAAGGTAATCTTTCAGTTCATAGGTCATTTAAACTTCACCTGACCCATCAATTCTGTCATGCAAGCAAGCAGATTAATCTCTTGGTCAGATACAAATGCAGCCTTGTATTGATAATCAGCAATGATAACAACAGCATGAGGAATAGTACTAGCGTCCAAATTAGAATATAAACTATCGTAAATACGTCTGTATACACGCACAGGATCATTGTCTAAATTTTGTACAATCCATTTACGAACACTAGTAAACTCTTTATTTTTCAGAGATGTCATTAAATCGTTGATATTAGATTCAGATAAATTTACCAACACTCCTGCATCAATTTTACCTGATGAAGAATACCTTTGTAATTCATTTAACACTCTACGCCAGTCTGGGAAGAACTTGTTCATAAGTTCTGCAACAGGTTTAGGTTCAAACTCTACATTTTCTTTATTCAGAATATCCTTTGCTCTACCAAAGAAATCTCTTGCAAGTTTAGGTTTCTGGTCATTTGGAATTATAAAATCAATAACACTACAACGAGAATGTAATGGTGGTATCAATCGGTTCTTATAATTACAAGTAAGAATAAATCCACAGTTCTTGTGAAATTCTTCCATGAAACCACGCAGAGCTGGTTGAGTAGATTGTGCGTTAAGATAGTCTGCCTCATCTATAATGAGATATTTTCTTCCACCTTCAAGAGATACAGTAGAAGCAAAGTTTTTGATTTTTGTTCTCAGGACATCAATACCAGATTCTTCTGAACCATTAATCATCATATAGGTCGCACCAATTTCATCAAGCATAGCCTTAGCGACAGTAGTTTTACCTACGCCAGGCCCACCTGATAAAATTAGATTTGGTATATGTTTATTATTAACGAACTCAGAAAATGTGTCTTTTAAATCATCTGGTAGAATACATTCGCTGATTCGTTTCGGGCGATATTGTTCCACCCATAAATATTTTTCCATTATATAGTGTGCCTAAATTAAACAGTGTAAGTTGATTCGGGTTCAAGTGCAATCCAATATTCTATGTCAGTACTTTTATTTGTATAGTGACTAATATTTTTAGATGAAATCTCTACATCATAGTTACCATCAAGAAGTTTCATATTTTCTACTTTAAAGTAGAAGTTAAACTCACCATCACTTGTAGTATCAACATCAAGAGAATAATTATTAGCAGTATCATTCTTTTTGTCTTTTACAGTAAGTGATGAACCAGAACTATTTTTTTCTAAAACCATATCAGGGGCACCAATTGCACCAGCTGCACGCTTTAGTCTAGATAAATCTTCACTACTCATAGTAAACTTCACTTCATTAGAAGGCATAGTAATCATTTTGTTAGGACTAGTTACAACAGATGGGTCAGAGTAAAAATACTTCATCTTGGTTGTAGGTTTGTTTTCTTCACTAATCATAACATAGTTATCACTGAAATCTAAAACAGGGCTTGTAAATAAAGACAATGCTCCTAGGAATTCATTCAAGTCATAGATTGCAATCTGTTGTGGAAATGTTTCTTCCACTTCAGCTTTAGCAACAATGTTTTTCATTGCAGACATTGTTGTTATTGTGTTTCCTTCCTTAATCACTAAATTTTGATTAATAGTCGAAAAGTTCTTCAATACAGAAGTTGTATAGTTACTTAGTTTCATTATATATTTCCTTTGTTGTTATTTAATTTTATTTAAAGTTTCGCCTTCTTTATCATGGACAAACAGTGCAATAATTGCATAATGGATTATTTTCAATAAATCCTTTCGGTTCTTGCCATCTTTTTTTCCATAGCGTTGTGCATACTTGAGTATGTTCCCGATACAAAAACCTTCACCATGACCACCATCTATAATGAACTCTGTAGCTTGGAATTTATCCTTACTATAGTGTGCATCATAAGTGGAGTCAATATACTTCTTTAATTCATTTAAAGTAGCATCTTCATTATATTTGTACATCAATTGCTCCATCAACTTCTAGAGGTACATCTGTTTGACCATACTTAAATTCTTTACTAGCAATGTCATCAATCTGTTGCATCACATCTTCTGTAAAGTATTTTTCTGGATTGTTGTTAATCGTCTTACCAAACTGTGTAGTGCCATCTGGTAATTCAATACGAGTTGATACTTGTTTGAAGATACCATGTTTGATTGCAAGTTCAAGCAATCCATAATATCTGTCTAATCCTGTTTCATACGATAAACGAACATCAACCATTTTGTTCTCAATAGTCAATCTTGACTTATGGTTTTTACAATGAACAATATTACCGACAACCTCTGTACCATTTTTATCTTTTTTCTTAGATAAGAATATAATAGATGAAGCTGCATATTTCAATCCAGAACCACCACCCATTTCTTTAGTTGGAAACATAGAACCCATTGAGTCGTATGTATGATTAGTAACAACCATAGGAACTTTTGCTCTACCAAGTTTCAAAGTCAATACTCTAAATGCAGCTTTAAGAACTTGAGCTCTTGTCATATCTCTGGTTTCTTTACCATCAGAAGTATCTTCTACTTCTTTGGTGGTAGATAACATTCCTAGAGAGTCAAGACAAAGCATGATTGGTCGTCTGTCTGATTCTTTCTTTGCAAGATATGAGTCTAACACTTTGAGTGCTTGAGTTCTAAATTCTTGTACAGTTGTTACAGGAATGATAACCATTCTTGTAGGATCAATACCTCTATCGACTACCATTGATTTTGTAATTGCACTTTCAGATTCAAAGTATAAAACTCCTGCATCTGGATTTGCATCAAGAAAAGATTTACACATTCCCATCACGAAGAAAGTTTTACCTGTTGCTGACTCACCAGCTATTGCTGTAATCTTATTGTCAGGTAATCCACCATAGATACTACCAGAAAGTAATGCATTGAAAATATAACTTCCAGTATCAATAAACGAATTGCAATCTCCTGCTTCTACACCATCACTGACTAGTGATGCATATTCGTTGCCTGTTTGTTTAATTATGTCTTTTAAAAAATCACTCATTAAATTTTGTCCTCAAGTTCTTCAAATTTGTTTACATTCAAATTAGCAGATAAAGTTCTGCGTTCACCTTTTCCAAAGAATGGATTTACTGAATGTCTTAACCATGACGGAAACATAAGTAAAGTTCCAACTTCTGGTTTTACATATTCTTCAGTTGCTGGTCTTAACATATTAAAATCACGCATACCATGAGTACCCCAATTGAAATATGTAAATCCATCTATTGCACCACTTGAACCATTTAGTCCACCAAATTCTTCAGTAGGATTTGGAAGAGCTGCAATTTGGTCTGGTACTTTCAGATATAGAATACATGACAGTCCAATAGGTGTTTTAGTACCATGATCGTGTAAAGGATTATAGTCGCCTTCATAACTATGTACTGTCCACATACTATCCATTTCTGTTTTATAACATTCATCTTTTCGTACATTACTCATGTAGGTATTGCCAAGAGTTTGAATTAAACCACCCAACAGTTCACCAACATCAGAATTTTCGTGGGGAAACTCTAATTGCTTCGATTTTTTGTCACGATTAATTTGACCAACTAAATTTTTGGAAAAATCTTTATCTTCTGGAATAAGTGTTTGTTCAATATGCTCATTGATATCATTAATTACATCAATTGGGATATCCACTTTCATCATGTTAAATGCAAGTTGTGGTCGCATTACAATTCCTAAACTTGTACCTTGTTTTGCTGGTATAGGTGCGCCTGTAGTTTGTGGGTGAAACATATTGTCTATTGGAAGTTGATCTAATGTGCCATTCGTTTCGTGTTCTTCATAAACACTTCTATGACGTTGTGCAAAGTTTTTTCTATATCGTTTTGTTTTAGCTTCAAACAGAATATCTTCTTCTGACATTTCTGCCAGAGTCTTTTTGTTTACACGCTTTACATGTTTAAAATCATTTTCGGTAGGTACAATGGTTTCCCATTCTTCTGGAGTACATGGTGGTATGATATATTGGCCGTCTTTGGATTTTTCAGCCACCGCACCATCTTTTAATTCTCCAGAATTTAAGTCATATATTTCTGCCATAATATTTAATAACCTTTATCAATTTGTTCCATCTATAGTAACACAGAAATGGGGCTGTTGTCAACCCCATTTCTGATTTTTTTACTTCACTTCAATAAGTCTTGGTTTCTTTTCCTCTGGAACAATTTGTTCCAAAGTAACAGTCAAAAGACCATTATTTAATGACGCACCATTAACTACAATATCATCAGCAAGTGTAAACTGACGACTGAACTTTCTATAAGAAATGCCACGATGAATTGTTCCATCATCTTCAGCATCACTTTCTTTTACAGAACGAATAGTTAGTTTGCCATCTGCAATTTCAACTTCTACATCATCTTTACTGAAGCCTGCTAAGGCAAGTTCAATGACATGAATGTAGTCGTCTACTTTGCGAATGTTATAAGGTGGGTATCCTGTAGTTTGTTTTTGTAAACTCTCGAAGTCTTTTAATCGACTAAATTGCCTTTCAAAACCTACAGTGTAAGGACTGAGTGCAGCCACTTGTTCTAATAAACTCATACTAATATTTTTGCTTGTAACCATAATAGTTATCTCCTTTTAAATTTAAGCAAGATTATTGTGTGTGACCCTTTACGGCATCACCTTATTATTTATAAGGATTGTAACTCTTACATCTAGTCATCTAATAGCGCAGCCTCTTTTTTTCTTCTTGTAGGGTATTTGTCTTGAAAGTCTAGTAGGTTTCTTTTTGCTGCACCCCAATCACCACCTGTTACTTGTTTCCAAAAATTAGGTGTTTTTTTAGCTAAGTCACCATATTGGAAAGCCACTGAAGCTACTGCTGTTTGTTTATTAGAAGGTAAGTTTTCAAAGTTAGTACTAGTAGTATCCATCCATTGACGAGATAATTTACTCATTGCTTCTTGTTTAGCAAACTCATTAATTATATCTGCTTCTTCTTTAGATATTTCTAGGTTAGACGCTATAGTATCTGCATCTTTACCTTTTAAACTTAGGTAAGGGGCTAGTTTAGTTACTAACCCTTCTGGTAAACCAGCTAGGTCTTGAATACCACGTTGACCTAAGTCAAAACCAGACGCTATAGTAACTCCTGATTTACCTAAAACTATCCCATCATTTTTAGGAACATAGCCAGTAGTTTTATACCCTTCTACTTCTTTAATAAAACCAAAGTCTACACCTTGTACTTCTTCTTTATTCATTCTTTATAATCTCCTTTTAAAATAATATTTTAACCTTCTATATCTGGATTCCAAATAACAATATTTTTTGTTTTTAAACGATTTGCAAATATTTTATATCTTGACTGTTCTTTTTTCCACTCAATTAACCATTTGTGGCCATCGCGTTCTGCATCTACGAATACTGCATTTGTTATAACTAAAGGCACAATCACAGATAGATGAATAATTATACTTGCTACAGTGCTGTAATTCACTAACCCTAAATGAACTGAAGCAATAAACCCAAAAAATACACTCCAGATCATAAACAAAACTAACATAAAATAAGCTTGTAATTTTGGACAAGGAACATATTTTAATGGATTATATTTCACATTCATAACAACTCTCCACAACGATACGGAGAGCATTATCATTCTTTTGAAGAAATTTTGTTTTTTCATATTATCTCCTATTTAAAAATTTTCATCATTATTTTCAGATGATTGTTCCTCGTCTAAAGGATTTATACCAGCATCAATTTTAGAATAAAGGTCTAAAAATGAATCTTTAGTATCTTCATCAAATCTGGAAACACACAATTCGATTGCTTTAGACTTGTCTTTAAAGATTGCATAAGCTTTCACAATGTGATCTAAACGGCGAGTTGAGATAAGTTCATCAACACCACCATCATAAAAAGTTTTGCGAATTACTTCTGCCCAAGTTACTAGATTGTCTGCAAAGTCTTCATCAACAGCACCATTCTTTTTCATAGAACCGACAATGATTTTTTTCTCAGTTGCAGCAGAAGCGTATGGTTGTTCAATAGTGATTGCAAATCTTTCAAGAAATGCTTCGTTTAGAATGTTGGTTCCAATAAAGCGTCCATCCTCAGAGCCTTTACCTTTAGTGTTAGCAGTTGCCATCACATTAAAACCATCTTTAGGAGTAACCCACTTGTTTACTTTTTTAAGATAAACACCTTTACCTTCAAGGACAGGTTGCAGACACATTAATTTGTTAGAACCAAGATCACACTCGTCAAGAAGTAAAGTACAACCACGTTCCATTGCTTCGATTACAGGGCCTGGCACAAACTTAGTTTCACCATTCACTAAACGAAAACCACCAAGTAAATCATCTTCATCAGTTTCGATTGTAATATTAACACGAATAAGTTCTTTATTCATATCAGAGTGAATTTGTTCGATCATTAAAGTTTTACCATTACCTGATAAGCCAGTAACAAACACAGGATAAAATAAACCAGACTTAGCTATCTGCTTGATTGTCTTGAAATGACCCCAAGGAATAAAATTTTCAAAGGGAGCAGGAATTAGATTCTGTCTTTCCATATTAGTTGCTATCAAATTCAACACAGTATTCTCATTAGAAGTTTCTGAAACAGTTATAGTTGCAGGAGATGGAGCCGCCTCTAATGGTAACTTAAATTGGTTATGGCCCACTTTATATTTTTTCTTAAACCAACCAGCTTTTGGAACACCAGCAGACTTAGAAGCATCAACAACTTGTTGATTGGTCAAAGTAGAACCCGAACCAAACATTTCTATAGCAGCATCAACAAATAATTGCTTTTTTGGTGTAAATGTAATCATAATATACTCTCTCTTTTCTCATTTTCTGTAGCTATAATAACATAGGTAAAGTGGAATGTCAAGGGCTAAGCAACCATTTTTATGAAATTATTTAGCAATGGTCGGTTCAGCATTTTCTTGTTAGACATTTGCTTGAATGCTTTTTTAAGTTCTGATTTAGAAGCACCTACTTCAACTTCAAGCTCTGAGTCCATATCTAGGTCATTCATGCCGGGCAAAATGTAAATAGTATCGAACCCTTGACCGCCTTCGATCGAAACAAAATTATCTTTTCTTAAAGTTTTTCTGTAATTTTTTATTAAATCTTCGTGCTCCCACTCATACCCGACAATATCTTGGAATATCTTGCTTCTTACTAAACCATTGCGTCCTTCTCCAGCAACGAAGAAATTTACAATAGAGGCCTCTGGACATCTTTTTTTGAGAAGTTTTAGAAGACACTTGGTCTGAACATTCCGACCAGTAATATCTTTAGAATTTACTCTGGCATTTGTTATGGGATCAAAATAAACATTTTGATTTGCATTGACGTCAGCTCTGTAGCTATTATAATAGTACGGACAAAAATCTCTATCTACAGATTCAAAATCTTCGCCAGTTGTATCTGTTTTGATAGTAAATTTGTTCCTTATTTCGTTGCTTGCACCATCAGTCAAAAAAACAATATGAGTTTTCTGAATACCAGACTTTTTTTGAAATGCAGGAACTAAATCCATTGCGGCAATTATTGTATCGTTTAATGGAGTGCTGTTTAATTCCATTTTCATCGGAGACTCATATCTACCAATACTATGGTCATTTTCATCTACCATATATGTCCAGCGAAAGGCGGTCATATAAAGATTGTGCATCATAGTATTCTGGTCAGATAAAGACATTTTATTTGAAAAGAATTGAAGCAATTTTAACTCTGGGATAGACAAATCTTCAGATTTAAATTTTTGGTTTGGGCGTTCATCATTTTGAAGTAATGAATTATTACTGAAAGCAAAAACTTCAAAAGGAATTTGTGTGCGATTGCAAAACCAAATAATATTGTAAAGTTGATTTAAAGTGCCAGTAAGATTACTTGCCATTGAACCAGACCAATCTAGGAATAGAACTAAACCATGATTAGTTTCGCCAGGCAAAGTAGTAATCTTTGCAAACAGATCATCATTATATTTGTAAGTGTGCAACTTACCCATATCAAGCGAACCTGTTTTTGAAGTAGATGAACGTGAATAGAGATCAGCACTTTTTTTCATTTCAAATTCTTTGACCATATATGCAACAGTTTTTTTACTTTCCTTTTTAAGTTTTTCGAGTTCGCATCGTGTAGCATCGTAATACTTTGTATCACGCTTCTCCATTTGTTGAGTATAATGTTCATTGAAAATTTCTAATATTTCTTTGTTGGGAACAATTACATTTTTCATAATTAACTTAGGAATAGAAGCATAAGTAATATCATTAGTAGCATCAGACAATAAATTTTTAACTGAACCTCTAGAGGTAATATCTGTAACAGAAATTATTTCTTTAGTGTCAGAAGTATCACTGCCTTTAGCTTGATTTTGAGCAACTGTTTGTTTTTCCTCTGGTTTAACATCATCAGTATCATCTGATTTTGTTGAATCAGAATTAGAATCTTTTGTTTCATTTTCTGCTGAAGGACTGTTTGATGTATCAAAATCATCACTTTGATTTTCATCATCTTGTGAGTTGGTGTTACCCTCTACCATCTCTTTAGCACCCTCTATATCGTCTTGAGAGGGTGATTTAGACTGACTTTCTGGGTTGTTTCCAACAAAATCAATGATTTCTTTTGCAAG
>Ga0209830_10000271_pt1 | contig 58317 bp, 55 predicted proteins | sample ArcticOcean_MG_C_12_FD_187439 | JGI IMG/M metagenome (GOLD analysis project Ga0209830, IMG submission 187439) | Marine microbial communities from western Arctic Ocean - ArcticOcean_MG_CB8_130 (SPAdes) (version 2) | ecosystem: Environmental > Aquatic > Marine > Oceanic | place: Arctic Ocean...
TTAAGCTTGTCGGTGGTGAAAACACCAACACCGTCATTTCCAAATTTGGTGTGCGTTACGGCACAACCATGTATCCTCCAGCCCCTGTTGAGGTTAGACTGGGCAGAGGCACGACTCCTGTCGTCCTTGCTGGTCTTGCCTCATGTGATATGCTCAATAAGAGCACTCGTATGACGAGCATCGACACGGATGGACGTCCTCTTTTCGAAAACTCTGCGATGATGATTGTGACTGGATTCAAAACCAGTGAAGACCAAATTGAGAACGGTCTCAATACTGCCTTCGGTGGCGCTCCTATTGAATTGAACCTGGATTTCTCTGCAAACACTAACAACCTTTCGATGTATGCTTTTATTAAGAGCAACTACCACTTGAATATCACTCCTACAGGGGGTGTCACTATGACCGAAGGGTCTCAATAATTTTCAACATGTATGTTAATACACATGTCCACTCTCTTAAATGACGTGCAGCCTCAAATGCAAACAAATTCCATTTACGAGAATGAACATTACCTCACCACGAAGGATGACCTAAGTGTCATCATTGGCACGATGAACGCAAGTAAAATACTTCCTAATTCCCAGTTGACTGACGTGCATAGTGATGGCGCAAAACTTTGTTACGCGGCGAAAGTTTTTAACGAAAAAGGAAGGGTGAAAGCCCAAGAATACCTTGACGCAAACAATCTGAACAAGACTATTACAGATACATCGAAGTATCATGTGATGGTGAAGGATCGAACGACTGGGAAGTATACTTTAGGTGGACGAGGCATGAACCCCCTCGACAATCAGGACTTGATAAATGTTTCAAAACAGATTTTAGGTGTAAACGAAAGTCGCCGGATCGCCGGTGAGATGATCGAAAAAGTCGGTGCGGAGAATGTGGAGCTCCGTGGATTCTCGATGTCAGCAGCAGATTTTTTTGATGCCTCGTTGGACTATAACGTAAATTCTATATTATACGACGCACCCTTGAACCTTAGACATATTTTGAAAAACTCTCTGGCTACGGGTGAACGGAGCAATACGATTGAGCTGGTTCGCAACCCCGAGAATGTGCTTTCGTCGGGAACGATGTTTCGAAATGTTTCGATGTTCCCACAATATGAAGTCTCAGTCGTTCCAACCGGTAGTTCTGGGTTGGTGGAAAGCCATAAGCTCGTCCCCAACTTTACCCGTAATCAAGTAGAGGACTTTCACCAGAGTGCCGTCGAACTACAACGCCGGGGGACTTACAAAGCTCAAGCCGACACGATGATCGATATGAAAAAAGCTATGAATCTTCGTGAAACTTTCACAGAGTTTATGAGAAACCTCTCACCTGTCGATGTAAATGGGGAACGGTTAGGAATTCGTGTGAACCGTAACTCAGCCCTCGTGAGGATGTGGGAGATGTTGGGTGGTGATTTTACAGAGAGTGAAACCCAACATTTGAACACCGCAAAGACAGCTGGAGAACCTACCGAAAATATCGTGGACGAAGAAACTATCGATCTCATTCGTGTTGATAGGTTTGATGAGGCTGAGGGAGTCGCACAAGACATATTTGACCAAGGGGTGTCCTCTATGGAGCGGACAGACATTGCCACCCATCCTGCCGTCAAGGCTTCCATGTTTGAGACCCTGGCCGAGCAGGCCCACCCCACAGCTTTGGGTTTGGGATTGTTCGGTGCGATTTTGGGTGGCGAAATATCGAACCTCATCGATCCTTCGGGGTCTATGGGAAGAAATGATAGAATTGGTGTAGACTTACACCAAGCCATGAGCGGTGGTTTTGGAGCTGGTTTTACAGAACTTGGTATGGCTGGAATGTCTGGAACAACAGCCCTCGGGGCCGAGGCTTTGCCCGTAATTGCCGCAGGGGCAATCGGTTCAGTTGCCGGAACAGAAGCACAAATTGGTGTGTATAATGCTTTAGATCGTGCTGGTGCTAATACCGACACGAAAGACAGTATTTCGGACGCAGTTGGTGGGGCCGTTGGCGGTGGGATTTTTGCAGCCACGAGTATCGCTGGGGCAGCAGCAATGGGGGCAGAAATCGGGGCTGCTGGAGGTGTCGCTGGTGTCGCTGTCGGTGCTGGAATTGGTCTCCTTTTCGGTTTGGGTGCTTGGGCTGTTTCGAAAATGTCTCATCACGAAACGAAAAAGGAAGAAGCTCCCCCTCCTCCCAGCTACACACCACCTGAAGCAATCATCAATAAAAAAGTTGTTACACAATAGGAATGTCGACATCCATCTTTTACGACCCACCTATACAATGCCGAAGACTCTTTGTTGGCCAGGTGAAAGTGGTGGACGGCATACAATTTTGGAATAAGATAACGAAAATTGTATACTCCCGAATCCATAGCGAAGATAATAATTTGAACTTTGAAGTGAATGATAGCACCAAGGAGGTCAACTTCTACACAAACCAGATTACATTTCATGACCACGGGGGAACACAGCTCGGTTACCTCGACAGCTCGGGTGTTATTCGGGGTTTGACCGTAGACGGACACGCTACCGACCTTGATATCGAAACTTTGGAAACTGCTGTAAACTTGAAGGCAAATACGACCGACGTGAACACTGCATTGGCTCTAAAAGCAGACCAGACAGTGGTTAACACTGCATTGGCTCTAAAAGCAGACCAGACAGTGGTTAACACTGCATTTGCTCTAAAAGCAGACCAGACGGCTGTTGACACTGCATTGGCTCTAAAAGCAGACCAGACAGATGTAACATCGAACACTTCTCGTATTGAGGGATTGGAGACAAATATCTACTACACCTATGGAGAAGGTATTACTACTGGTAATGTTTCAACGTTACACACCATCGTCGAAAATTTAGAGACCGACCTCACAAACAACACCGGACGCATCGGGGCGATTGAAGCTGACTATGTCCGCAATAGCCAGTTGGCGACCGCAGCTGTTGCGACTGGATCTGCTTCTCTCGGTGCTTCTATTCTAACAACGGCATCTGGTATATTCACAAGTATAATTCCTGGTATTGGTGGGGGTGCTGCAACAACCGTAACCAAAAGAACTTCAGACTTTTTTCAAGAATTAGCTGATGCTTACGAGGACACTGAGTTTGCTATGGATAATCTCGTCCAGAAACCATCAGATTGGACTTCCTATCCCCCTCTGGTGGGTGGTAATCCGGTCGGCAACACACATTTGAAAAGTTATGTTGAGAGGAAGTTTTCGATCCAAGGTGCTACTCAAGCAGATGCTAAGATTTTGGAGTTGGTGGACGGTTCAAGTCAGTATTTGAAACTTCGTGATGCGAGTGTGAACGCATCTGGAGATCGAAACGGTGTTCAGGGAATTGATTTCGTACGGACGACGGCGTCGGAAGCGTTTGGTGACGATGTTTGTGCCGACTGGAGGCTCACTACGAACAGTTTTTGCGGACTCGACATTTACAGGAAGCAAACAGATCCCATTCTGGGGTCAGTGTTTGATGGGAATGTGATAGAATGTGACGCTGATGGGGATGTTAATGTTGTGAAAGTCGGTGGTCTCAAAATTAACAACTCAGAGGTCGCGACGAAATCGTTTGTCGCTACGGCAGTCGATATTCTCAATAACACTAATATTGGGGCGAGTGCTTCGGGTGGTGCTGTGAGTGTGACGAATAAGGCATCGGGGGTGGGTGTGGATTTCAACTTCACCATTCCTCCTGGTGAGCAAGGTATCCAAGATGAGCAAGGTGAACAAGGTATTCAGGGAATACAGGGTGCTGATGGGTCGGGTGGTCTCGACGCGAACGGTGTGTTTTCGATCATCAAAAATGGAGAAGTCGCCAACTTTCAACCTGCTACGAGTGGGTCATATACCCTCGTCAATTTCAACTCCAAGGTCAACAGTGGGAGTGACAAGGGCTTCATATTGGTTCAAGACGAATCGGGACAATCACCAGGGACGGATAATGAAGATATACGCATGACGATTGGGGTTTTTAACGACTTTCGTTCAGCGTTTTGGGGAACTGCTCACTCCGACGAACTGTGGCTACAAGGGGGAGGTCGTCTGTGTTATAATGTCGGGTCGTGGGACAGCGAACTCGACACTATCATAGGCATTCCAGCTGCTGGTTCTGCACACGGTGGTGTTCTACACGAGTGGCGTATTAATAACAGTGCGAAGATGACGTTGAATTATTCTGGTAACCTCGGTATTGGGACGGATACTCCATTACACAAGCTTCATGTGGTCGGGGACATTGTAGCAACTGATGAGATGTCTTGTGCGTACTTGGTTGTTAGCTCTGAGGGTACATTTTCAGACGGTCTCAGGGTGTATGGAACTGAATACACAGCTGATTATGGTTTTTTCCAATCAGATTATTTGACGAACGGGGGTGGTGTTCAGAGTAACCCTCCTAACTTAAACTTTGGTCTTTTGGTTGATAACAACATACGAACAATGGGGATTGTCGTCTTAAGTGACCGACGGATCAAAAGCAATGTGGTCGATATCCATGATACGACAGCGTTAGACCAGATACGACTACTTAAACCGAAATACTACGGGTATGTGGACAAGGTAAGACGAGGGAGTTCAAATGTTATTGGCTTCATCGCACAGGAAGTGAAAGAGGTTCTCCCAAGAGCAGTCAGTGTGGCTGATGGTGATATACCTAACATATACGAGACCGCTACTATCAGCTCGAGTAACACCGTCACATTCACAAACTTCGACACTTCAGACTTAGATGGGTTGGGTAAACTCATCGCATACCTGGCGGAAGACAAACGGGAGGAACTAACCATCACGGAGGTTCTCGATGACCACACAGTTCGGGTCGAGTCAGATATGTCTGAATGGGGGTCAGAGCTATTTGTTTGGGGGCAGAAGGTCCAAGACTTCCATCACCTCAACAAGGATTACATATTTACAGTAGCTACAGCAGCCCTCCAAGAGGTGGATCGACAGCTCCAAGCAGAACGGGCTCGAAATGATTCGTTGGAGGCTCGTATTTTAGCTCTTGAAAATAGGTGATTAAATTCAAAAAAACTTAAAAAAAACTCGCGACGGTTTGCCGAAGGCGACTTACCGAAGTTTGGCGAGGTTTGTGGTCGCTTCGCTCCAGGTATGGCCCGACCCCTTTTTGAAAAAGGCCTCAATTTATGTTTGCAACCTGTGCCATATATATATCTTAACTCACCATCGTTTCAGGAATACCCCAAACCTCTGTGTGAGCGGCACACCTCTTGCCGTCACACTTCCAACCAACCGTACCCGACGACCAACCAAGGCATTTTTGCCTTTCAAAAGCATTCTTGATAGAGAGATGGACTACCCCAATCAAGCCGTGAATTAACGACATATAGCGAGCGTTGATAGGTGAAAACGACCGAAGGTTGTTCCTATCAATCCTCACGCTAAATCACGTTAATTCACGGCTTGATTGGGGTAGGCCGAAATAAGCGTCCACGTCGCTTTAGAGACAAAACACTGCAGGTGCCGAGAATGTGTCCCCAGAGCGCGCGACGCGCCTGGGGACGGTTTCCGGACCTCGTTTCGGGCCCGAATCCGGTGTCGACGACACGCCTGACACAAAACATGACCTCGTTCGTCCCTAAACTAGTCAGGCAGTTCGCGCGAAGCCGTGACCGATGGAACCGAGTCGGAGGTACCACGGTCGACTTCAGGGCGATGCGCGCGTCGACTTCCACGTCAACAACCGAATCACCACCACCTGTCGCCACAAAACCCACCAATGTCCCACCTCACCAGACGGTGCCTCCGGGCACGTTCGGCGCGCGGATCGCCAAGCCGTGGTGCGAAGCCCTGGTTGACATTAGCCGGCCTGGTGCCACGGATTTCTGTCTGGACCTCGCGAGTGGCGTTGGAACTTGTTCTTTCGTCGTCGCGGATCAGATGGACGACGCCAAACTGTGGGGACCGCCGTCGGGCGCGGGCGCGCTCGGGGGCGGGCACAACACGACCGGGTCGGTTTTGGGGCTGGATCGATCCAGAGCCGCGATTGACACCGCGAAAGCGAGTTACCAACAAAGGGCGAATAATAAAGAGACTAACAAAACACACGACGCGACGACGAGCGTTCGGTTCGAGTGGTGCGACGCGGACGACAAAGACGCGCCGTGGCAGGAGAAGTACGGCAAGAAATTCGCCCGCGCGTACTGCGCCAACGGGTTGCAGTTCTTTCAAAACCCAACGGAAGCGTGTCGCAGGGTCAAGGAATCGTTGACTCCAGGAGGGGTCTTTTTAGTCTCCGTGTGGGGACCGCTTGACCCAAAAACGCAGCCGCTGTTCTTTTCCGCGTACGCGTCCTTGGCGAAAGTTTTGAACGAGATGCGCGACAGCGACGGTTGGGTAAAGTACGTGTATGATTCACCAATTCCCGTGTGACTGTTTGCTCATACTGCCATACACAACTGACACGTTATTTTTACAATCGCAGCGGGGCTCGCAACGAAACAATCAACCACTTCTCCGCCCCGTTTTCCTGGGTCGACGGCGGTGACCAAACCTCAACAAACCAACGCGCGATTGAAAAGCTTGAGGAAGTGTTGATCAACGCCGGGTTTGATGCACCTGATGCGGCGACGGAGGTGGGTAGTCATTGCGTGTTCGATGACCTGGAGCAAGCCGCGTTAGCTTGCGTCGGCGAATTGGCGTTTTTTTCCAAATTTAAACAACTCGATTCCGGCCGCGTCTATCGCGACTTCCTTGAGGTATTCGAAACTGAGTTGCTGAAAAACGCAGGTGACGGGCTCGTGTTCCGCGGTCACAAAGGCACGCAATCCGTCATGGGTAGTAACGGGGAAGGGTCCGTGGTAACGGTTCCCGCGACCGCGTATTTCGCGCACGCCACGGCGCCGTGGCGATAGAGAAGGGTATTTTTATTCATTTATTTCACACACTCTACTGCAATCTAGTCTAGTGCCTCACACAGTTTGGTCGATATCGGGAATAAAAGATTTTACCCTTTGTATATCCTTCGAGGGTCTTGTATGGGCAATTAGTCTAAAAAGTGGGAATTTATCCTTTAAAAAATCCTTCATTCCCGATATCCTCCAAACTGTGTGAGGCAAGCTAGAGCAGCCTAACACGTTAACTACGTATTCTGGATTTCACCAAGCCTGACAAAGAAATAAGGAATAACTAACTAATTCTAACGTTAATTAAAATCACGTTATTTTTATTTGACGTTATTTAATTAGCCACAACGTTAAAAATACCTCGAATTATTTTTAATTAATTTGCACGTTTTGAAGACTGGATGTGATTCAATTAATTAATTAATTAATTCCAGAGGTATTTTAACGCTGTGGCTAATTAAATAACGTCAAATAAAAATAACGTGATTTTAATTAACGTTAGAATTAGCTATTCCTTAAATTAAAATATTTTTTTGTCAGGCTTGGTGAAATCCAGAATGTCGAGCAGTCCACTAAAACAGTCAGACAAGACAGTCTGAGCACAATCTCGGCCCGTCACCAAAATGCACTTTTGCCCTAAACCTCGATTGCAGCTCGGTCCTCAATCAGTCGCGTCCTCGCGTCTCGCACGTACATGCGTGTTGCGTCACACATCGCGTGCGTGCCTTGTTTTCGTGTTGGGTCGTTTGGGGAAGCACGGCGGGCATCGAGCGAAAGCCCTTACCGATCGAGTGTGGAACGGTTTCGGGGAAAACACGGCGCAGGGGTCGGCTGTGCCGAGCCGAGCCGTGGGTCTTCCGTCCGTCGTCGTGCAACGCGCGCCACCGCGACCGCATCCAGCGACTGCGCTGTGCTGTACCAACCAACGCCGATGCCGCCGCCCGTCAACCCGGCAAAGTCGGGGTATTTCCGCTGGCCCGCGCTGCATCGCGACACCCTGGTGTTCGTGTGCGAAGATGATTTACACACCGTGCCACTAACGGGGGGCGTCCCTCGACGCATCACGGACGCGCCGGGTTCCACTTCGAAACCGGTGTTCAGCGGATGCGGCACGTACGTCGCGTTCACGGTGACGGAGTTGGAGTGCGAAGAACTGTACGTGGTGCACCACAAAGGCGGGCCGGTGGTGCGGGTGACGCACGTACGTATTTCCTGCTTTACCACATTCCGCATACTGATTGCCCATACAAGACTGACACTGTTTTTTTTACACTCAGGTGGGCGCGGAGTCCGTGCGGTGCGCGAGCTGGTCGAAGGACGGCACCAGGTTGTTTTTCGCGTCGAGCGCGAAACAGAATTTCGTCGACGTCGAAACGCTTTGGTACGTCGAGATGGTCACCGAGAACGGCGCCATAACCGGTGCTTCCGAACCAGCGCGTTGCGAGTTAGGCCCGGCGCATGACGCGCAGTTCCAACCCGGGGGGGTTGGTAAGCTGATTGGACGACACACGCACGACGTCGCCACCACACACTGGAAAGGGTACAAGGGAGGCGCGTTTGGGGAGGTGTGGGTGGATTTTGCCGGGCTGAACAACTTTGAAAGGGTAACGTTGGTGGATGAAGCCGATCAACACAAAACGTTCAACGTGGGGGATGTGGTGTGGGCGACCCGGAGTCGGATTATATGCGTCGCGGACGACGGGTCCGGCCGAGCGCAGTTGTGCAGCTTCAAGGCGCCTCAAGGCGAATCTATCGAGAAGACGCGCAACGACGGAATCGGCGATTCGATCAAATCAACCGGTCTCGCGACGACGTCGGAAACAAAACGAGCGTTCTTATCGACGCACACCGCGAGAACCGACTTTTGCGTGCGTCACGTCTGTGTGGACAAGAACGCGGCTCCAGAGACGGACCGAGTCACCGTGGCGTACGTCGCGGGGGGGAAGTTGTTCACCTCGGTGTTGACGTTTGGCGACGACGAAAAGAACCCCGGCGTGGTCGGCGCGGAGGTCCCTATCGAGTGGTTCGGCTCGAAAGCGCAGCTTGAAAAGTTCAAACTGGAGCAACCAGACGACTTCGTCGACAACGTGAACCTTCACCCAGAAGGTTTGACCGTGGTGAGTGTCACGAGAGGCCGGGTGTTCACCATGGGGTTGTGGGACGGGCCGAGCGTGGAGCTGGAGGCGCCGGTTGATGGGTTGCAAAAATCCGAAAACGAGTTGAAAAAAGAAGACGAATTCGCGCCAGCCGGGTGCGAAACCTTGTTTGAAATCGCGAGTGACGGGTTTTCTTTCGCGGGTAGTAAGGCGGGCGGTAATTCGGTGAATAGTTACCCATACACGCAAGCGAAAGCGTTTCGTGGTTACGCCCCACGAGCCAGGCTCGCTTCGTACCTGTGGGACGCCACCAGGGTGGTGGTGGTTCGCGACGCGTTTGGCGAGGACGACTTGGAAGTGAGTGTTTTTTTTGCGTTTCCCAAATCCCGCCGACTGTTTACCGCACCTATGTGACTGTTTGAGTGCACTACGTTCGTAACGTGTACGGCGTACTCGCGGCTGTTAAGAATACATCACAAACGCACTGTGTCCGGCTCGAGTACGGCCTTCCTGTTTACTCACTGCGCATAAATCGACCAGCACAACATACTCGGGACTGACCCTTTTCCCAAATCCAAAAACAGGTGCACTGGACGGACGGGTCGAGGGAGAGCGTTTTTCTGAACCTTCCACCGGCGGTGCTAGGCCGGCCCACCAGCGTACACCCCTCACCGGAATCGCACCTCCTGGCGGTGGTGAACCACCGAGCGGAGTTGCTGATTGTGGACTGCGGGACGGGTGTCGGGGGTGGTGATAAAAAACACGACGAAAGCGGCGCGCAAAAAAGTACCCCCGTCCCGGTGTGCCGCCTCGCGGATTTCTCAAACGAAAGCGGCGGCGTAAAAAACATAACCTGGTCCCCGTGCGGGTGCTGGATCGCGTATACCTGGTGCCTTGACACCGACGTGAGTTTAATCAGGGTGGTTGACGTCCGGACCGGTGATGTACGCGACGCGACGCATCCGGTTTTGGGCGACTCGTCACCGGCGTGGGACCCGGCCGGGGACTATTTATATTTCCTGTCCAGCCGGGAACTGGAACCCGCGTACGACGCGCACCGGTTCGGCCTGAGCTTCCACGGCGCGGTGAAGCCGCACTGCGTGAGTTTACGAAAAGACGTCAAGAACCCGCTTTTGAAACGCTTAAGGCCGCCGCACGACGGAAGCAGCGACGACGACGACGACGAAGAGGAAGAGGATTCCGATTCAGACGCTTCTTCCAGTAGCTCGAACGACGCGCCCCCACCTATAGAAATCGACTGGGACGGTATTTTCTTGAGGGTCGTGGCGTTACCAATGCCCAGTGGCCGGTACGGCAACTTGTTCGCGCTGGACGACGGGAAGTTCTGCGTGTTGAAGTTTCCGAACCGAAGGTACGTATTGCATTTCCCAAATCCCAACACTGTTTGCCCATACACGACTGACACTTTCTTTTATTTATCATAAGACCTGGAAGAGTCGGGCTGGACGTTCCGTACTACGCGGATTCCGGGTCGGACGACGGTTCCGACGACGACCAGGACGGGGTATCTGCGTCAACAGGCGGCGCGCTCCTGAAGTTCGACTTGCGGAACTTGAAGACCAGCGTGCTGGTGGACAGCGGCGTGCGGTCGGTTTCTCTGTCAATGGACCGACGGTCCACGCTTCTCGAGAAAATAGACGGGGGACATATCGAGTGGAGGGCCACGAAAGGTACGGCCTTGGGGCTTTCCCAAATCCAGGCACACTGTTTACCGCCCCTGGTCGAGGGGCCACGGCGGTCATTAAAAGGAGTCGATCCGAATTCAACCCTACGACTGTTTGCTCATACAAGTTACGAACATTAGACTACGAAAGCTACGAAAGACTGACCCTTTTCTTGTACAAAAATAGCCGGCGCCAAGTTTGACGACGAAGACACGGACGGCGAAGAGGTCGATTTTGAGCTTTTCAACAAACGAAGCGGTGCGTGATGGGACTTTTCCAAATCACAAGACTGTTTACTGCCCCTCTCTGAGTGCACTCCAGTAACATTGCTGGCAACTGTTTACAACTACGCACAGCACAAACGCACTGTTCCGCTCGAATATCGCTTCCCTGTTTACTCGCTGTGCGTAAATTGCCCAGCACAACACACTCGGGACTGACACTTTTCTTTTCCAAGCACAGGGCTTTTGGATTTAGAAACCCGGACCCAGATCGTGGTCGACCCACGGTCGGAGTGGCGACAGATGTTCTGCGAAGCCTGGCGCGTTTTACGGGACGAGTGGGTGTTTGAAGGGATGCAGCCTGGGGACGTCGACGTGGCGCGAAGCGACTCTGCTGGTGCGGAATTGATGCACTCGATTGGAAATTCGAACGCGTCATCAACGAGTACGTACGCACCAATCGACTCCAACACGAACAACTCCCACAGCGCCCGCTGGCGCGAGTGCTTAAGGAAGTACGCCACCAAGGTGTTGCCCTTGGTCGCCGCGAAAACCGAGCTGGACGATTTGTTCGCTGAGCTCGCCGCGGAACTTAGAAGCTCGCACGTCACGATTTCAACGGGCGATTCGTCGAGCGAAACCAAGCGACGGAAAAGCGTGTTACCAGGACGTCTGGGGTGCGATTTAGTTTGGGTCGACGAAACGCAAGGCTACAAGATCACGCATCTCATCGTTGGCGACGCGTGGGACACGATGAGCGGGGGTTGCTTGGTGAAACCCGGTGTCAACATTTCCGTGGGCGACGTGTTGCTGAAAATCAACGGCAAAAAGGTACGTCCCCGCACTTACCGTTTTGGGTTTAGGGTTTAGGGGTTAGGGGTTACCAAATCCCGCCTCCACGTTTTGCCGAGTGTCCAGAGTAATTACTGTTTACTACATACATCACAAGTAGACTGTTTGCCCATACATGGCACTTGTACACTCAACGCTGACCGTTTTCGGTACCACTCCAAAAGCTCACGAAAACCCACGGCGTTTCCGAGGCGCTCGTGGGGGCGGGGGGGAAAGAGGTTTTGCTGACGTTTCTGGTTGGGAACCGGGATACGAAAGGCAGTTCGTCAGCGTTGGCGGGCGCTTTGGGTAACATGAGCTTGACTGGACCGAAAGGGAAGGGCACCGCGCACTCCAAAGGAAACAAGGAGGGTCACAAAGAAAAGAAACGGCTCCACGGAGACTCGAAAGGAAACAAAGACTCCAACGCAGAATCCAAATTCCTCAAAAAGAATGCTCAGCACCAAAACTGCACGCACCCCAAGTTCGCGCCCAACCCCGCGAACCGGGATTGCGATTTAGTGCGGGTTCCCGGAACCGTGGTGACCACAAGAGTCCGCGTGATGCACTCGGAGCTGGACGCGAGATACCGAGACTTGATACAAACGCGGAACTCGCGAGTTGGCGAGTTGAGTTTCGGAAAAGTCGGGTACCTTCACGTACCCGACATGGAGCGGTTCGGGTATTCCGAGTTTTGGCGGCGGTTTCCTGGCGAGTCGAAAAAAGGCGCGCTGGTGTTGGACTTGAGAGGTAACGGGGGCGGGCACATAAGCGAGCTGATTTTGCAAAAGTTAACGCAAAAGCCGCTAGCGCTCGACGTGCCGCGGCGAGGCGCGCCGGTACGTGCAGGGGCTTTCCCGAATCCTGACACACCGTTTCAAGCCCCGTTCGTGACTATTTACTGTTTACGTAATACACCACAAGTGCATTGTTACCTGCGTTTTATGGGGTACAGTCGGAAAGCCACACCACTACTATACACAATCCCGGATATACAGCGTGCGAGAATATCACGACCGACTGACCTTTTTCGTGTTCCAAAATCAGGTCACCTACCCCGGACACGCGCTGAACGGCCCGATTGTTACGATCGTTGATGCGGACACGGGGAGTGACGCCGAGTTGCTGGCGATTTCGTTCAGACAGAGTAACGGCAAACGAAACGGCTGCGTGGTGGGCCAGCGCACCTGGGGCGGGTTACTCACGGTGGCGGACGGGGGCGTTACGTTAGTAGACGGCGGCTTCGTTTCGTTTCCGTCGCAAAACGTGGTGACGCTTGGTGGGGAATCGCACCCGGTACGTTTTGGGGCTTTCCCAAATCCCGGACGAATGTTTGCTCATACTCGTACCAGAAGGGACGTCTTACCTCTGCCGAGTGTCCGCCCGTAATTACTCATACACATCACGACCGACTGACCCTTTCCTCGCGTCCCAAAAAAAAGAGCGGCAAAAACAATGGCAACACCTCCGCTGCTCCCGGGAACTCCGTGGAGAACGCGGGGGTGGTGCCTGACGTGGAGGTGTTCGTCTCACCAACTGACTACCTCAACGGTGTGGACCCGCAGCTGGACCGGGCCGTGCACGAGGCGCTGGCGTTGTTGGGAATTGGCGTGAGTGGCGGTCAGTCTGGTAAAAACGACTCGGAGGGTGTAGCGTCGTCGGCGATTGCGGAAGATTCGCGGAGAGCCCTCGAGGCGTTGAAGGTTATGAATCAAAAAGATGGGACGTCCGCGAAGGGAAGCAAGGAAAGCAAGTGGCCCTTCGCCACGTTCGCGCCGTACCCGGGTGAGGAAAGTGACCAGAGTGAGTCGTCGGAGTCGGAGAGCGACGGCGAGGACGACGGCAAACGGAAACCGAGGGGCGCGAGCAGACGACGGTGAGGGTCGCTAATCGCTGTTTAATTATTCAAGGCACGGACCTCGATTCACACAATCGACGCGCATCTCGCCTGCGTGTATTGCCGGTTAAACGCTTTCCTCTGGTCGGCGGCTCGCCACGCGTCTAGGTTCGCCGCACACACTTCGCCGGCGCTACTCTTTTTTTTCGAAACCCCTATTGTCTCGTTGGTTACCGGTTTGTCAAAGTCAAACGTAATCGCCGTGCCCTTTTCGGGACGAGGCAAAGGGTCCGTCGCGGTGACCATCTTGGTCATGTTCATGTGAGACGTTTTCTGTTGTGTTTCGCCATCAGCGGCTAATTGCCCAAACGCGGTGTCACGAGAACTGTCTCGAAGAATAATAACAGCGCCGGATCCGTGGTGTGGGCTTTTACCCTGAACAGAGGTTGTCGTCAAACAATCGTCGTCGCTCAAAAGAAACCCCAACGCCGTCCCCAACGCGTTTTCCGTCCCGAACCGTAATCGCGGTGTGACGTTTCGAAACAGCAAACCACGCGCAATCGCCTTTTCGGTTCGCTGGCCGGGTGTTAGTCTTGTTAGTCTTTGTTTTGTGTGGCCAGCACTTCCCGATGTATTACTCGACAAACCTCGGTCGTCCACGAGTTCGTCGTTTGCGAACGCCAAAACGCTTTGAAAATCCACACAGCGCGACCCCGCGCTATCGGACCCGTGACTAATTGCCCGTACACTCTCCACGAAACGTTCCATCGCCCTCAACGTTGACACCGCGCACGGATTACCGCTCACCGCGACTTCCTCTAGCGATCCTGAGAAGGAAAATGTGTCGGAAAGTGACCGGTACGACGTCGACGCATGCGACGTTATGTTTTGGTCCTCCTCGTCCTCGTCGCAGTCGTCGGGCCCGCCGCTTTCGATCCCAAAGGCGCTTATTCCCCGCCGGTCCCTGCGTGTGCCGCGCGTCGCTAACCGCGCGAGCGGCGCGATGTCCGTGATATTCACGATGACGTTGTCTCGCAAATCAACCGCACGTAGGTTGGGGAAGTGTTCGCCGGGAACCAGACGCGTATCCGGTTCGTTTTTGATTTCGTCGTTTCTGTCGCCGCCGCCGCCACCCACCCATCCCTCAAACGCGTTGTTTCTTAACAACAACACGCGCAGCTTTGGAAGCGCCCCTAGTGTGCACACCAGTGACCACCCGTTTGTGACGAGCTTGGGGTGCTGTCCGCTCAAGTCCAAGTGCGTCAGGGACGGGAAAAGATTTTCAAACGAGTCGCCGCCGTCACGATGTTGTTTTTTATGCAGCCTCGTCAAATTGGAAACTTTGTTCCGCGACAGGTCCAGGCGTCGCAGCGCTTGAAGCTTCCCCAACTCGAGTAACCCGTTGAGGCCGATACGATTGGCACTGGCGTCTAGCACGGTCAAGGCGCGGAACGGGTCAAGGGTCAAAGGACCCTTGACCCTTGACGAGTTAACCACAAACCGGAAAGCGTCGCCTATTACGTTCGCCGCGATTGTTAGCCGGGTCAGGTTTTTCAAGCCAAGGGACATGACTTCGAAATCGACGGACCGAAACAAGTTGTCATCCGCCACCAAAACCTCCAGGTGTTCCGAAACCAGAGCCAGGGTTTCGGGAAAGACGGCGTCGAACTTGGACCCGGATACGGTGACGGACGCGGCGTCGCGATTATTACCGCGGTTTCCGAAACCGCCGAGAATCGAACCGAACACCAACGGGTTGGTCGGCACCACGGCGCGGGTATCCCCGAGCTCATCCCCGAACGTATCCCCGAACTCGTTCCCAAAATCATCATCCCCGAACTCGTCGTCCCCAACCTCGTCATCCCCGAATTCATCGTCCCCAACATCCCCAACATCCCCACCCTCATCCCACGCCTGGAACGAGTCATTCACCGCGTCATCCAACACGTCGTCGATGGAGACGGAGGAGGTTCTCGAGGATGACGTGTGTTGTTGTTGTGGCAGCACGTTCTTTTCATCGTGAGGTCGCGCGAAGGAACGCGCGCCGGTTTCGTTTGGACTCCCACGCACCACACTCATCGTGATGACCGCCTCGTGACCGACTCCGGAAGAATAAGCGACTGGGTCGCGTTTCCCACGTCACCGACGTTTCCGGCGTGTCCGCGCGACACCGCGGTCCCGGTCCAAGCAACTGCTCCACGCGCGAACACGACACCGATACGCGTCTATCGGCGTCCAACGAGACGCGCGCGCCACCCTGTGGAGGAACGTGCTGGCGGGAATCAGTAAATGGGATTGTCGTGGATTTTTGACAGTTGAGGTCAGGTCAAGTATTAAATTCACCTGGCGACTCTGCATTGGCTTCACAACCTGGGACGTGGACGATTCGCCACCTCGGCGCCGAATTCGCACTACATAACGGTGCATGAACCTCAACAACAATCACCTCGGAGTTCTCAGTGTTCTGGTTGGTTTGGTCATCGTCTTCGCCATAGTTGAGCTTTCGGGGGTGCGAATCACGGGGTCGTGGCGGGGTCGCCGCTTTAAATAACGCTTTTTCTCGGAAGCCTCGACACACCACACGACACGCGCACGACACCAGGCACGTATCCACATGTCTGCCAACGCGACACTCGGCGTGGAGACTCGTTCGGGAAAACGAAAGCGCGAGTGCTCTGATGCTAGCAAGGCAAACGCGGGCCAGGCCATCCCCGGTCTTCTCAACGACATCGTCATCGCGCACGTTCTCAGATCTGAAAATTTCAACGACCCCGCGGATGTGGCGCGCCTCAAAGCGGTGAGCCACGCGATGCACGACGCGGTGGCCGCGACGGGGTGTGCTCTCAGCAAGTTGTGTGTTCAAGAGGCTGTACTTCTCGGGTGTTTAAGCGCGGTGGAGCGCCTGCTACGGAGAGGTATACTGCATGAGCGAGAAAGAGAATACCTGTGCCACGCAGCGGCGAGGAGCGGGCAGCTCGAAAAGTTGATGCTGTTGCGCGAGAACAACAAACCGTGGGACGAGATAACGTGCGCCGCCGCGGCGTGCGGTGGGCACATCGAGGTGATACAGTGGTTGCGCGCGAATGGGTGCCCGTGGGACGAGGAAGCGTGCGCTGCGGCGGCGCACGGCGGACATCTCGAGGTGCTTCAGTGGGCGCGCGCGAACGGCTGCCCCTGGGACGAACACACGTGCATGCAGGCGGCAGAGGGCGGGCACCTCGAGATGCTGCAGTGGGCGCGTGCGAACGGCTGCCCGTGGGACGAGAAAACGTGCGGAACCGCGGCGGCTACCGGGCACCTCGAGATCCTGCAGTGGGCGCGTGCAAACGGCTGCCCGTGGAGCGAGGATACGTGCATGGGGGCGGCGTTCGGCGGGAAACTCGAGGCGCTTCAATGGTTGCGCGCGAACGACTGCCCGTGGGATGAGAAAACGTGCTCGGCCGCAGCAAAGGAGGGGATCCTTGAGGTGCTGCAGTGGGCGCGCTCGAACGGCTGCTCGTGGGGTGTGGCCACGTGCGCACACGCGGCGTACGGCGGGCACCTCGAGATTTTGCAATGGTTGCGCGCGAACGGCTGTCCGTGGGACAAGAGGACGCTCATGGGCGCGAAAATAGCAGGACACGATGCTATCTCGGAATGGGCGGAAGCAAACGGCGCACCATCTAGTGCAGCTGGTGCGTGAGCGTAGGCGGACGTGAAGGTCGAATCGATACGAAAAGAGGAGACGAGGGAGACGAAATAAGAAAAAGGGAAAAAAAACTACGCTTTTTTCGTCTTCACTCGCGCGGAGGACCGCGTTCTCGCGGGTGTCGCTTTCTTGGTACCGCTCCCTGTTTTCTTACCCCCGGTGGATTTTTTAGCAGCCCCGGAGCTGTTGCTCTTAGCGCCCGTGTTGTTTTTCTTACCACCGCCTTTCCCAAACCCGTCCGCCATCCACTTCAGTCCCGCCGCCGGCGCCGCTCCCAAAACAGCGCCTGCTGAATAAATCAAAATGTGCGTCGCCGCTTGCTTGGTCCGCAAATCCCCCCCAACCGCGTGGCTCGCGAACACCACCGCGGGGTTCATGAACCCGCAGCTGTATTTGCACTTCTCTAACACGATCGTGATGACGTAGAAAAACGCCCCGGCGTAGGGTTTTAGGGAATTTCCGACTAAAGAACCCGACACGCCGGCGAATGCAAAATTAACGAACGCCACCGTGGCTTCTGATACTGTTCCGTACATGGCTCCGCCCGCCGCCACGGCGGGTGTGATTCCGCTAAATCCGGGTAAAGGAAACAAGCTCATGGTTTCTTTGTACAGCCAGGTACCCAGCACGGTGCCACCTACTGCCGCAAAAGCGCCGTTTAAACACTCGCCAAACTTCAAGTCGCCGATTAAGAAAAAAAGAAAATACACCGCCGGGTTGTGCAGCGCGCCGTGTGACTTGCGGTTGTAAAAAGGGCCGAAAAAGAAACACAGGTGGATGAACAAGACGGTGAGGAACAGGTGGTTGGAATCCACGTTTTTGAAGCCCAGTTTTGTTTCGAGGAGTGGTTTCACGACCGCAACCTCCACCCCCAGGTTGTTCATGCAGAAGCTCATCACGGTGGCGCTTAGGAACTCGCGCGCCGCCCCGGGGGGGGCGAACTTCATCGTTTTAGACATTTTAGATTCGAACGACACTCGTGGTGTTCCTCTTGACTGCTTCGTGTGCGTCGCGACCGGTGTAAAAGACGTGTTTGTACACGGCACGACCCTTGGTGCGCTTGAAAGACACGAACGCAGCAAACAAGGAGAACAAGGATCAGACCGTTTCCAAGGAAAGACGCGAGGCACGACAGTAGTGATGAGACGAAGGACCTCGGAGGTAGGTTTTGTTTTTCGTCGGGAGCAGTGCAGACAGCAGAGATTTTCAGTTTTCGCTTTCGACATGGAAAAGAAAAGAAATCAGCTCAGCTTTCAATCAGCATCAGCACTCCATCATCACTACCCACTCGCTCCTCTGCTTCTTCTTCTGAAAAGAGTAATCACTCACACCGCTTCCACCGCGGCCGCCTCCGCGGCCGCCTCGGACGCCGCTTTCGCCGCCATCGTCGCTTTCACCACACGCGCGTCCATTCCTGGGTCTTTACTCAGGACAATGGGGGTACATCTTCCGCAAAGCTCGGGGTGTTTCTCATCCTCCCCCATTTCTTTGGAGTCGAAGTACCCCCAGCACCTTAAGCATTTAGTGCCGGTCGTTTTTTGCACACCCACAGTAACCCCGAGTTCCGTCAACCCACCCTGCGCTGCTTCGACTCCGGTGAAGCGTACGACGCTTCCGGATTTCGTAGCCTCTTCGACTGAGTCAACGAACGCGACCCGCGAAACGAGGAAGAACTTGGCTAGCTCGCTCGACCGGAGTTGTAAACTTTCTCGCGTCGCCGCGTCGCCCACGAACACAAACGCCTCCGCCTCAACAGACGCGCCGACGATCTTGTCGTTCCGCGCCAGCTCCAGGCACTTGTTCACCTCGCCCCGAACAACACTGGAGGTTTGCCAGAACAAATCTTCCGTTTCGGAGATTCCGTCGGTCCACTCGCTTGGCGTTTCAAGCCATCCTTGTAAAAACACGCTCTTCTTTCGGGTTTGCGAAATCCCGGGGGGCAGCGCGAGGTGCGCTTCTTCCGCCACTTCGGTTGGAAAGAAAAGTGGTTAACGTCTTGTGTGGAAAAACGTGGAGGCGGGATTTGGGAAATGTGCAATACTCACTGTGCGGAGTGATAGGCGCGATGGCGGCTAGGAACCGAGTCACGACGTGCGTGATGACCGTCTGCGCGGCGCGGCGCGAAGCGCTATCAGGGGCGTCCACGTACAGACGGTCTGTGATTGTGTCCACGAAAAGTGGTTAACGTCTTTCGCGGCGCGTGTTACGCAAGCAGTCGGAGTAATCGGGCGGAACAGTCTTTGGGTGTTGGGAAAGCCTTACACACGAACCTTTCGAGACGTCCAGAAACACGTTGCTTAAAAACGTGACGAAACTTTGAAGCGTGGACACCACCAGGGCGTACTGGTAGTTGTCGTACGCGCCGCGCATCTCGTCAATCGCCAGCGCGGTTCGTTTCAACACGTACTTATCGAACGAGGGTAACTCCGCGTACGGAACTTCGTCGGTGTCAACGTTAAAATCACCGATGTTCCCCTGGATTGAAATACAAGAAATGTCAGTCGTGTATGGGCAATCAGGGAGGCGGTGTGTGTTCAATGGGAAAGGCCCTTACCATCAGAAACCGCAACGTGCCGCGTATTTTCCGGTACTGCTCGCTGGTTTGCGTTAGCACGTTTTGCCCGAGCAAAACGTCGCTGGTGTAATCCACGCTCGCGACCCTGGTTGTTACGCGAAAAAGTGTCAGTATCGTATGGGCAATCGCAGAGGCGGAACGTGGTTGTTGGGAAAAACCCTCACCACAACCGAAGCGTATCGGCGCCAAACGCGGGTTCCGTTTTTAAGTTCTTCCCGCCTTGCGATAAATAAAAGATCGTGTCAGTCTTTCGGGCCATGTGTATTAGTAATTACGGGCGGACAATCGGCAGAGGTAACAGTCCCTTCTGGTACGAGTATGGAAACACAGGGAGGCCGGGATTTTGGAAAGGCCCGAAACGACGTACCTTCGATGATCAGTTTAGGGTCCACCACGTTACCCAGCGATTTGCTCATCTTGTACCCCTTCTCGTCAAGCACGAACCCGTGCGTCAAGATGGTTTTGTACGGCGCCACGCCGTTCGCCGCTGCGATTACAGAAAAGAAAGTGTCAGTCGTGTACATCGCGATGTATGGACAACAGTCACTAGAGTTAGAGGTAAAACAGTGTTGAATTTGGGAAAGCCCCAACGCGTACCGACGCTCGTCAACAAACTGCTTTGGAACCACCCGCGGTGTTGGTCCGAGCCTTCCAAGTACACGTCCGCCGGGTAGTTCAGCCCTCGCTGTTTCACGACGCCGTTCCAACTGCTCCCGGAATCGAACCAGACGTCCATGGTGTCCGTGCCTTTCGTGAGGGTTCCCGCTTTCGCCTTGTGCTGTTCCGGTAAAAGGTCCTGAGATTGTAAAAATAAATGTCAGTCTGTATGGGCAATCAGTCGGCGGAATGGTAAATGGGAAATACTTACCACCAACTCCATCTCCCACCACGCGTCCGTTCCTTTTTCGCGAACGATTTCGGTCACGTGCGAAATGATCGCTTGCGGCGGGTAAAACAAAGTGTCAGTCCATTTGTGTCAGGCGTGTGTTGGACGTGTATTGGACGATGTGTGGACAACAGGGAGGGGTAATCGGTGTGTGTATTGGACGTGTACTGGACGATGGCCTGGTCAACAGGGAGGGGTAATCGGTCGGAACAGTCGCCCGTAATCGGGCCGGACACTGTCACAGGCGCGTTGGAGACGAAACGCCGTGTTCCCGGATTCGGGAAAGCCCTGTCGGCGGCCGTACCTTCGTCCATCAGCTCGACTTTCGTTTCGGTGTCGTAGAAGCACGGAATAGGCACCCCCCAGGCCCTTTGTCGGGAAATGCACCAGTCGTTCCGTCCGGACACCATGGGGCGCATGCGCTTCGCCCCCGACGCGGGGATGAACTCGATCCCGTCCAACGCGGCCAGGGCTTCGTCCCTGAAACCCGCGACGGAGGCGAACCACTGGCTCGTGGCTCGGAAAATCGTCGGTTTTTTCGTGCGCCAGTCGTACGGGTACTTGTGAGGGTAGCTTTCCTGGAGTAACAGACCGTCGGTTTCCCGTAACAACGCGATGCACGCCAAGTTGCCGTCACTCAACACGTTTTTTCCGACTAACAACGCACCCGCCTCTTGTGTGAAGTTCCCCGCGTCGTCCACGGGCGACAAAAGCGGAAGCCCAAATTTGAGACCGGTGACGTAATCCTCCTGCCCGTGCCCCGGCGCGGTGTGCACCAACCCGGTGCCGGTTTCGGTGGTGATGTAATCGCCGCCGATCACGACGGGCGAGGTTCGGTCGGCGTACATCGGGTGACTGCGATTGTAAACGAAAAGTGGTTAACGTCTTGTATGGGCAAACAGGGAAGCCGGGATTTGGGAAACGCGCAATACGTACCCGTACGTGCACCCTTCAAGCTGCGCGCCCGTGACCGTCGTTATGGTTTCCAGCGTGACCTTGAGCTTTTGTGCGACTTCCGCCACCAATCCGGTCGCGACTACTAACGTCTTTCCGATGAACTTAGACGCGTCTGATGAGTTGAACGCGTCTGACGCATCATCTGACGCATCCGCAACATCACCAACAACCACCTCACCAACCACCTTGACCAGCGAGTACTCCAACGCCTCGTTCACCGCGACCGCCGCGTTCGCGGGCATGGTCCACGGGGTGGTGGTCCACACCGCGAAAGAAGCAGACGCTAACTCCTCTTTGAATTCCAATGGGAAGGCATCGGAAACGGATTTCACGGGAAACGCGACGTACACGGATTGCGACGTGTGTCCCTCCGGGTACTCGAGTTCCGCTTCCGCCAGCGCAGTCATCGAGGACGGGCTCCAGTGCACCGGCTTCTTCCCTCTGTAGATGTGGCCGTTTAGGAACATCTTACCGAACACCTCGAGCTGCGCGGCTTCGTACTCCGGTTGTAGGGTTAGGTAGGGCGTTTCCTGATACGATAAAGCCGAAAGTGTCAGTCTCGTATGGGAAATCAGGGAGGCGGAACGCGGAATGGCAAATACTTACCCAGTCCGCCCAAACGCCGTAGCGCTGGAACTGGCGTTTCTGCGACTCCACCGTTTTCCTCGCGAACGCGGCGGCTGTTGAGTTTTGCGAACGAAAAGTGTCAGTCTTCTGTGGTCAAACGTGTACAGCAGGATTTGGGAGGTGCGGGGACGTACCTTTCTTTCGTAACTTGATCGGCGTAAGCTCGAGCCGCTTGTCCGCGTCCATGCTCTGCAGCACTTTCAACTCGATCGGTAACCCGTGGCAGTCCCACCCCGGGACGTACTTGACTTTTTTACCGAGCATCCCCTGGTACCGGTTGATGAAATCCTTCAAGATTTTGTTCAACGCGTGGCTGCGTGTTTTGGGAAACGCCGGGATCGGTAAAAGTAAAGGTAACAGGGTAAACAGTCGGGGGTAAAGTCGGTGAGGTGGTTAGTAACGGTAAATCGGTCGTGGAGGCAGGAGGTTCGAAGCGGCGATGTGAAGGGTAGTATTCGACGACTGCGCCTGAGCAAACAGTCGGGACAGCTACTCAAAAAAAGACGCACCCGATGTGTAAATCGCCGTTGGCGTACGGGGGACCGTCGTGTAACGTGAAGGTGTTTTCCGAGTCGTTAACCCCTCCTTCTCGGGACGCGATTTCTTCGTAAACGCCTTGGTCCGCCCACCACTGCTGCATCGCGGGTTCCTTTACCGTGGAGTTGGCGCGCATTTCGAAATCCGTCGTGGGGAGCAACACGGTGTGGCCGTACAGGTTGGCTTCTTTCTTGGGCTTGCCTTTCTTTTGGGAGCCTTTCGTGTCATCATCGCCTTTGGCGGTCCCGACACCGTTGTTGTCTCCTTTCGCGGAGGAAACCGTCACCAAGCAACGCGTGCGGTTCGTCGAACCGGGGGTCAGCAAAGCTCGCCTCACCGTGAGCGATGAACCAGGCGTGGCGAACTGTTTACTCCCGAAGGTAACCACGCGCGCGCGGGGCACGGCGGCGGTGGGCACGGAGTGCGCCATCGGCGAAAACACACGACGCGTGTTCGACCCGCGACTCGTGGGAACACCAACGACGCCCTTCGTAACAAACGCTCGGGAGTACGACGCGGCCATTCGTAGCATGTACCGCTACCCGGCAGGTGACCCGGAGGCGGGGCGCGAGGTGCAGTGGGGAGGAGCCGGGGTGGACGAGGTGGACTGATTTCTTTTATCCACTTTGGAAACGTGTCCCTCGGAGGCGCCAGCGTTTGCAAAACCGACGCTGAACATCGGTGAATGTTTTGGTTTGAAAACAGCTTCACCCTGGGTTTTCATCGCGCGGGGCGACGTTGAAACTTGACAGGAGCTGCTGACGGCAGAAAGGAACGCCCTCGCAAAAATATCTCTCATCACAACAGAGTGGCGGCCCCCAACAACGCGTCGCGCGCGTGCCTCGCCTTTCTTCTAGGCTGTTTCGAAACAGTTAGGAGTCAAGAAACAGCCATTCGGTGCGGGATGTTCCCCAGCTCCGCGGTCGTTGCCCGAAACGCGGTGACACCGAACGCGGCGGGAAGGGTGAGACACACATCATCCGCCAGAACTGGCTTTTCCACGAAGTCGTTGTTTCGCGGACACTTGGTACACATCGGTGCGGGCACTGAACGCGTGAAGCGGTCGGGTCGATCAAACACAACTCCTGCGATCCGCACTCCAACTAGTGTCGTCCGCGCATGCTTGGACGACACCCCATCCGAAAGAACCTCAGCGCGAACGAGCCGACGACCGAAAGTGTCGCCCGAGTTCGTGTGTCCGCGCCTCACGGATGCTGCTAAAAAGTTGCCAAAACACAACAGCCCGTTCGCGCCGGGCGGAGAGAAGCACGGGTACGGGTTGGGGCAAAAGTTCGTGGAGGATGACGATTGCGTTTTACTCAACGCGTTGCGTTACGAACCGCTGGAGTGCGAACTAAACCCGAACAGCGAGGGGTGCGACTTTTTCGCCGAAGACGGGGCGGATGAGGACGGCGACGAATGGCGCGGGCAATGGGTACGTGTTCCCTATTTCACCAAATCCGACACGCTGTTTTATCTCTAACGCTGGTGACTGTTCGGACCGATTACTTTTTGTCCATACATCGTCCAATACACGCCCAATACAAGACTGACATTTTGTTTTACCCATCGCAAGGCCATGCGCGCGGGCCCGCGGGAAACCATCTTTTTCGAACCGCACGCGGTAAAGGCCGCGATCGTGACCTGCGGCGGTTTGTGCCCCGGTTTGAACGACGTGATACGGCAACTCGTCATCACGTTGGAGGAATACGGCGTGGACAACATCGTGGGCGTTAAGTACGGATTCCGCGGGTTCGTGGAACAGGTGAGGGCCTTTCCCAATCACCACGTTCCACGATTACTGCTCTGTATGGAGTACAGTCGGAAAGTACTACCCACTCCGTCTACCCTTCCCAATCCCTTATACACATCACGAGAGACTGACACGTTACTTCTTTTTTATTGTGCCAGGAAGGGAAGGACAGGGCGCCCATCGCGCTGACGAGCCAGGTGGTGGATACGATTCACCTAAACGGGGGTTCGATTTTGGGAAGCTCGCGGGGCGGGTCCGACGTTGGCGATATCGTGGATTCCATCGAAACGATGGACCTCGATTTTCTGTTCGTCATCGGCGGCAACGGAAGCCACGCAGGCGCGCTCGCGATCGACCTGATGTGCCGCGCGCGGAACATGAAAACCGCCATAGTGGGCATTCCCAAAACCATCGATAACGATATTTTACTCCTGGACCGGACCTTCGGGTTCCAAACCGCGGTGGACGAAGCGATCAAGGCAATTCGGTGCGGCGCGATTGAGGCGCGGAGCGCGAAGAACGGAATCGGTTTAGTTCGGCTTATGGGCAGGCAGTCTGGTTTTATTGCGACGCACGCCGCGCTGGCAAGCGGCGAGGTGGATTGCTGTTTGATTCCCGAAATAAACACACCCTTAGCGGGCAAAGGCGGCGTGCTTTCCCACATCAGACGCGTCCTAAACAAGAAAGAACACGCCGTGATCGTCGTGGCGGAGGGCGCGGGGCAGGACATTCTAGGTACGGCCGGACCCCGGGGCTTTCCCAAATCAGGCGGCGCGGCGTTTTACCGACGACGCTGGTGACTGTGTCCGGCCCGATTACGCCCGACTGTTCGGACCGATTACCCCTCCCTGTTGTTCATACACCGTCCTACACACGCCCAACAAATGGACTGACCCTTTTCGTGTAACACTCAAAGGCGCGCTTGGGGAAACCGACGCTTCGGGAAACCCGGTTCTGCAAAATTTCGCCAAATTTTTAAAACTCGAACTGCAAAAGGAACTTGCGGACCTGGAACCTGACGTGAAGTACATCGACCCGACGTACATGGTGCGCGCGCGGACCACGAACGCGAGCGACGCGATTTACTGCAGGTATGTATTTCCCACCCACCACATTCCGCCGACTGATTGCCCATACGACACTGACACTTTCTTTCTTTTCTCAAGTATTCTAGGCCAAAACGCCGTGCACGCCGCGTTCGCGGGGTTAACGGGAGTCACCGTGGGTTTGTGTAACGGCCACTACGTGTACGTATTCCCTTTCCCAAATCCAGGCACACTATGGAGGCCCGATTACGCCAGACTGTTTGTTCATACACGCGGTCCGAAAGACTAACACTTTTCTTTTCAAATCACAGGTACCTTCCGATTCCGCCGTTGATTAAACGCGCGCGGGAGGTGGATCCGAACGGGCGGATGTGGGAACGCCTAAGGCTGGCGATCAACCAGCCCGTGTACCGGGAGGATACCGCGGCGGCGACCGCGGAGGTTCGGTGAGTCGTCGTGTTTGTGTGACGAAGGTTGTTACGTCGAGTACTACTCGTAGGTCATCAATTTTAATGTACCTTCCCTCCCCCGCGTGCGTGTGTCTCCCTTCCCCTGCACTAATCATACACCGTAACGTGCAATCCCTCGTCCGCCCCAAACAGAAACGACTCGTCCCCCAGAACGCCCTCGATCATGGAAAGGTGCTGGAACGACGACGTCCGGGACGGCGGCGCGGCGGGGAGGTTGTTGTCGCCAGCCAAGCCGTTTTGGCGCCCGCGGTGCGCATCGCGAGCGGGTTTTCCGTTTAGCCCTAAACGGGTTTGCATGGAGGAAAACAGGGACGGCCCTCCCGTGTTCGGAGGTTCCATCCATCCTTTGCCGTTGAACACCTCGGCGTCGAAGGATCGCGAAGAGACGGGCAACAAACCTCCCGCGTCGTGCAACCCGTGTTCGTTCGCCGCGCTCGCATTTGCCGACTGACTGCCCGTACCGACCCCCCAACGTTCCACACCGACACCCCCAACACCGCCACTCAGAACCTCCGACGACGCCCTCCCGTCGCCCACGTTCCCGCCAAACAAAGTAGAAACCCCGTTCCTGTACCCGTTTCGAGACGGTTGTGACGAAACGCGTTGAAACTGCTGAAATTTACCAAACTTCGTTTCGCGGCGCTCCGCCGCGACTGTTTGCTCGTACGAAACGCAATCGCGTTCGCTCCCGGATGCCGACAGGCTGCCACTGCCACTCGCGGCGTTCCCGAAGGAAGAACCCCCCGGGGAGGAGGAGGGGGACTCGAACCCGACCGCGTCGCTTGCCGAGTACGGCGTGCTACCGCCGCTACGCGAGTCGTGGAGGCCAACAAAGAAGTGAAACCGCTCAGGTCGGCTTCCGCCGTCGATCGCGCTGCGCCGCGGAGACGCGAGGTACCCTGGTTTTTGTACCACGCCACCGCCCGGTTCGTGATTCCCACCCCGAAACGCGCTGACGTAATCCAGGGTGTTCAAGTCAAGCGAGTTACCTCGGCCGGGGAGGTAAGTCGCGTAAGAGTTAGGACCGGTCCCACCGGGTTTCGAGGAGTCGAAACAGTTCGAGTCGTCGCGCGCGTCCCTTGTTCCGGTTTGGTCGGTACCCAACACGACTCTTCTCTCGTCGTGACTACTCACCGTACCGGCGCCTCCAACCACCGTTCCGCAAACCGCGACGCTAACCCCCACGGGCACCCACGGGTCCGTGCCTTTGCGCAACTCGGCCCTGTGGTGCGCGAAGAAGCACGCCCGTCGTCCGCACGTCTCGCCGTCCTTGCAAAGCGAGGTCCGGTACCGCGCCGGGTGCAGCAGGCACTCGAACACGCCGTGCGCGTTTTCGCAGGCGTCGCCCTGGGGGCAATTTTCACAAGAAGTGAAGGGTCAGTCGGGTAAGGCCGCGTGTGATCCATCCGGATTGGAAAGGGGTCCGGCCCTGTGTCCCGTTGTGCACGTGAACAGGCGGGCGGAACGCGTTCAATGGGAAAGCCCCGCACCTTTTGGCAGGCGCCTTTGCGGAACTCGGCGCACGCGTTGGCGCCGTACCGGAACCGCCGCGGGTCCCGTCTTGCAATAGGTAAAACAAAGTGTCAGTCGGTCGTGACGTGTATTACGTAAACAGGGAAGAGTAATGCGCCCTTCGCAGGACGAGTATGGGCAATCGCGTAGGCGGTGCGTGTTCAGTCGGAAATACGTACCGCCGCGCTTTCTCGCCAGGGTGCGTGTACGGGCACTCGGTCCAGTCGTGCGCCCTCGTTCGCGAACACCGCCGCACCTTGAACTCGAACATGCGGAAATCGTCGGACGGTTTGTTCGCCGCGGAGACGGGCGGGTCGTTTGTCTCGGTTCCGAAATCGCGCTCGTGGGGCAAACAGTCAAAACGAGAATCCCGGGGAGACGAACGACCCACCGGGCACGCGTACTGTGAACCCCCGTTTCTTTCGGAGTCAAAGGGTTGTCCGTGCGTGTATCCTGACGTCGCCGCGCTGCGTACCACTGGCGCGAAGGACTTACAGCGAGTCCTTTGGAGGTCTAATAACTCAAGACGCGCGAAGGACTCGCTACTAAACCCAAATATCGACCGGCTCGACCCGACACTCGCGTTCGAATCAAGCGACGAATCACGCGAGTCCGTCCCGCGTTCCGGGGGCGACGACCCGGGGGTACTGAAGTTTGATTGGTCGTCATTGGAGGAGGCGTTACGGCCGTCGCCGTGGCCGTTACGGTCGTTTCCACTCGGTGTCATCGGCAACGAAGAGCAGGTTTTCCGCGGGGTCGAAGGGCAAACGCTTCGGCCAGAATTCGGGCAGAATTTCGAAAAGAAAAAAGCAGCAGATTTGCGCGCCAAACCCAGCAAAGCCGAGCCTTCCGAATTTTCCCCGCCTATGAAAACCGAGCTTCTTTGCCAACTAAGCAGGCGCGGCACGTTTGGATTGACCGACCGCGGCGGTTTCACCGGTTTCAAGCAGCTTGAAACGGTGACCGTGGGGGTTTCCCTGAGGGGGGGTGGGGGACAGGGTTTGGGGAGACGCGGGTCAGTGGCAGTGAACGTGTTTCGGGACGAAGCATGGGGAACGCGCGGGCGAAGGGAACGAGACCGGCGGTGGGTTTGGCGGATGGGGACCAATCTTTCTTTTCCCCGGGATTTGATTTTTGAAGGGTACCTTTTCGGCGTCGCAGACGGCCTCCAGACGGACACACGCGGTCGATTCAACGCGCAACACCACACGGAAGTCGCGGTCGCGGAACTCGTCAAAGAAACGCACGTCTCGGAAAAACGCACCGCCCGTACCGTACGCGCACTCCGCCCGCGTCCCCGCGGTGCGCTGTGGTGGCGAGCGAAACTTAACTGGAGAAAAAAAGGCGTGGTGTGCAGACTCGTTTCGGATCGGCAAGCGGGTTGGGCAAAAATATCTGGCCATGTTTCCCGGTTTAACGACTCGTGGGGGTTCTCGACGCACGTTTCTGGAAACCGTGGTGGTCAAATCACACCAAGGCATCAGAGGCGATTCCCGAGTTCCCAACGAGCGGAGCGGAGTCGGCTTCCGTTTCGGGTTTCGAAAAGGTCGTCCCCCTGCCACATCCACTCGTCGAAAAAGCCAGCATAGCGCGAGAGGGCCGACTTTCCCATCACAGCACGCAATCTTCGTCGCGCGCGTTCGCACACGCGCACGCGCACGCGCGCGTCACCTCCGCTGACGGCTTCACCGATTCGAGTCAAATCGTTGCCATGGTGTCGACGGCCCCACGTGCCGTCTCGGCTCTCTGCGTCCGTTCCAAACCCGCGTCGTCAGTGAAACGAACACACTTCGCGGTCGGCGGCAGCAAAACTGGTGTTAAATCGAGAGCTGGCCCACCGCGACGCTCTGTGGGCGTGACACGCGCGTCCTCCTCCTCCTCCGACGAACCCTCGCTAGGGCTCCAGATAGAACAGGCGCTGCTTGATGCGTTCCCCACGAGGTACGTTCTTCTGTGTTTCCACGGAGTCTCGAGTTGACGGCCAAAAGACGGTGCACGGGACGACCGCGAAAGATCTTTCAGTTCGATGGAGACCATCATCCATGACCGCGCAAACCCCGGGTCGCGCCGAGTACTGGCGAATGAACCCGCGGTGCCCCGAACCTTAAACCCTAAACGCGTCTCCGTACCCTAGTGTCACTACCCTCAAACCCTAACCAAACCCTGCCCTAACCCGCCATCAAACCCTACCCTGTCCCGAACAAACAAACCGGAACAAACAAACAGCGCCGTGGAGCGCGTGCGGGATTCGTTGCGGTTCACGTTGGGCGACGGCGAGTACAAAAAAAACCACCTCGATTTGGGCGAGCAAATCGCGACTAGTTACATAGCCGGGTTAACCGCGAAGCCTTACTGGGACGTACACGGTGGAGACTTCCCGTGGCTTACGTACCTCGAGTCTAACCACGAAGTCATCAGGGATGAGTTAAAAGCCGCTTTAGCGGATCCTCTTTTAGCGCAAAAAGGAAACGCCGTTTGGGTGTCCGCGACGGAAGCGCGAGACGACGCCGCCGGGTACGGCCCCGATTGGCGGACCCTGGTGCTTCAGGACCGGTGCGAGTGGGAGACGACGAACATCGCGTTGTTTCCCAAAACCGTGGAGTTGATAACTCAAGCGAACGCGCCGTCGGTGGAGGTTTTCTTTGCGAAACAAGCGCCGAGCACGGGAATCAAACCGCAGTACGTGGTGGGGCTTTCCCAAATCCGCCACACACTGTTTACTCTGGCCCTCTTTGAGTGTACTACGGGTGACGTTTACTGCCGTACTGGCGACTGCGCCCGTACGGCATAAACGCGCTGTGTCCGGCCCGAGTACGCCCTCCCTGTTTGCGCAGGCCGCGTTACGAAGTACGCCAAAACGGGAGAGACGCGTTCCCTGACGTTTTTCTTTTTCAAAAACAGCACGGATTTCACAAACTTCATCATGACCGCGCACCTGGGGTTGGACGTGCCTTCACAAAAATCCTGGATGAAAGTGGGCACCGAAACGAAGTACTGGGAGAACGGGGTTGGTATGTGCGCTGATACGAGTTTCGTGCACAGCACGAGCAACGAGTCGTTAACTCAAGACCGGTACGTTTTGATCGTTCGGTTTTGGCACCCGGAGTTAACCAAACACGAGCAGAACGGCGTTCGGTTTCTGTTCGACGCGTTTGGGGATTTGAGCGACGAGGGGCTGGCGAAGGCGCAAGGTTCGGCGCGAGCCAGGACAAAAACGGATGAGACAAGGGACGAATCAGGGTCAGGGCTATGTTTTAAAAACCCTGAAGACGCAAACCCTAAAGAAGGGAGTGATTCGGAACCCGCTTCGCGCGAAGAAAATTCAAAACAAGCGCACGAGAAAAAACCAAGCGGCGGGCGTAAAAAGAACAAGCGCGACAAGCGGAAAGCGAGTAGCTCGTCGGGCGACGCCCTCGGGTTACTCGCCAAAGGAATGAAGTGAGGGTCCGATTGTGATGCATCTTGTACGGTTTTAATACAAAATAGTACCCGCACAATCGCGAGCTGTGCTACCCGTATGGGCGGACTAAAAGCCCGTACAAATCGCGGTCGCGCGCTCGCGCTCGCGGGCGTTTCCTTACCCGTCGCCCTCCTCCGTTTGTCTTTTCCCTTTTTCACTTTCTTTGTAGACAGCACCCACACCCTTTTGTGAATGGACCGTCGAAACGAGTGCGCACACGGTATCCCGTAATATCGCAGTGTTTCGGAATTCTTTCCAGACCGTTTGCGCGTACGAAAAGGCGGGAGCGTTCTGGAAAAGAGCGTCGTCGCCGCGCTTTTGTCGCGTCGCGTCGCTGGGACTCGCTGCGTGGTTTTTTTTTAAAGAATCGATTCTTCAACCTAAAAGGATCTCTATGGACTTTCAGAAACATGAAGGCGCAACGGGCGATTTCCTCGCTCGCCGCTGCTGCTCATTCAGCCGCCGCGTCTTTGTTGTTTGGAGCTCGAATTCGGAGACACGTGACCGCGACGGGACACACCGCGGTGGTGGAAACAGTTGGAAAAAGCCACACTTTTTGACGCAGATGTCAAAACTTAGTTGTCACCCTTGCGGCCGACGCCGGACAGCGACGCCGGGGGCGGGGGCGGGTACGCATCAGGCCTCAAGAATCAACCAGTTGGGCACACACAATCGTACCGAAGACTCGTTTCCCTCGTTCGTGCATGACGCGACGCGCGACGCGTCGCGGACGCGACACCAAGTCTGCTGGGAAACAATCTTGAGGTGAGAAGTGCTTTTCCAGCCAAATTCCAAATTTCCGACTGTCAGAAAAATCTCCTTTGTGGCCGATTCACCAATCAACCGAGCGCATCAACGCACCGGTGAAAGAACGCGAGTGTCGATGAAACACGAAAAAGTCGGTTTTCATCGGTACCTCGATCCTCGAAAAATATGTCTGCAAGGAACCTTCCGCGGAAGGTGCGATTCGCCAAGGATTCGGCCCCACGGCCTACCGGCGCAGTCGTCACCGCACACCGACGCGCGCGTCAGTTACCTTTTCGCGGTTACCTTACGGAACGCGCGTGGTTCCCCCTGTGTTCCCGCGGGTCGACGCGAGATCTCGTGAGACGGGCACGGGCGTGCTTTCCGTAAGGGCTTTGACAGGAAGACAGGAAGGAAAAGAAGGGCGATAAGAAAGATGGCAACTCGTGAGCCGGTGATCGACACCGGCCCTCGTCGTGCCGTCGGTTCCCTCCCGTCCGCCAACGGCCCTGTTTTCGCATGGAGAACGGACGAGTGGCACCTCTCCCCTGAGACCCTGGCGGTTTCCAAGGCGAACGCGCAAGGCGGGTTGAACGGGGGCGGGTCCACCCGGGGGGTGCACGCCGCAACCGGCCGCGGTCATGGAGTGGTCGAGGGCGAAACGCTGTGCGTCCCGCTAGTCGCGGTGCACGAGCACGGCAAGAAACAAACCCTTTCCCCGAAACAACCCAGCGCAAACACCTCCCCGACGCAATCGGAAGGGTACGGCGCGTCTCCCCTGGGGCGCAGGCGAAAGGGCAGCGTGCCGCGGACCTGTAGCGCGAATGGGTGTTGCACGGACGTTTTAGACCGCGCCCAGGGCTTGGTGGTGATGTGCCCGGCGCACCGAAGAGTAACATCGGGGGTCGCCGTGGACTGTGACGGGGGCGATGGCGAGCTCATGCGCTGGTGCTACCACTGTAAGAAGGCGCACTCGCTCGCGGCGTTCGCGGATAGCGTCATCGGGGTTTCGCGAAAGCTCGCTACTTGTGAACGCGGCCGCGCCGCTCGCCGAGCCGCGTTCGCCAAGAAAGCGGCGGACCAGCAAACCGCGAGCGTGGAGGACGACGCGCGCACGGGGGACACCGCGGCGACGGTTTTCAACCACGACGAGTTCTTTGCGTTGGGGGGGGCGGCCGATCACGGTCAACCGCCGCCCGCGAAAGCAAACGGGGCGTTTACCTTCGGCGCGAAACAACACGGGTACGGTACGGGTCCCAACAACAGCCCGTTGGACGGCCCGAAATCGAAAGCCCAGACCTTGGCGTCGGTCGCGACGGCGCGCGCGCGGGGGCGCCGCGGCGATACGCGAGGCGTCAAAACGTCGTCGCGAAACGGCTCGGTGGAAAACACGCAAATCAGCTTCGGGAGCGGGTCGCACGGAAGCGGCGGGTACGACGACGTGGACGGTGACGAGTTGCTACACCACCGCCAACACCACCGCGCCGATGGCGGGTACGACCCGATGTCCAGCTTCACCGGGCCGCGAACGACGAACCCGGACCGCGACCGCGACGCCTCCAACCCTCGCCACCACCCGTCCGCGACGCACCACGACCGGACGGTGCACCAGCCGAGCGTCGCGGATTGGCACCAGAAAACCTTCGACGACGTGGTGTTTGAGGTATCAACCAAGGCGACGCCCGAACTGTTGCTCATGGGGCAACACGACTTGTTCGCGGAGATGGGCGCTGTGGTGCAAAGGGGGGTGTTCGGGGGGGGAGGTTCTGGTTACAAAAACGACACCAACCGCTCGAATCAGGATGATTTCGCCACCGAGGAGCTTCGCGGTACCGTGAACAACTTCTTCTCCGTGCACAACCCGTTCGTTTCGCGGACAAAGTTTGTGCAGACCGACGCGGCGGAGAGCGGGGGGAGTGGTCCGGATACGGGGCACGACGCGCAAAACGGGGATGGTTTTCAAAACACCCAAAACGCGCAAAACCAAAACGAAGTCATGTCCCGAGGGATCGACTGGATCGACTCGCTCAGCGCGAGTATGTTGCCCGGGTCCACGCGCGTGGTGGTGACCGCGACCGCGGGTTCCGCGGCCGGCGGAGCGGGTTCGCGGTCCGCGAACAACCCTAACCCGCACCCGTCCGCGACTGATTTCGCTTTAGGGTTACCCACGAGCGGCGCTTTAGGGCAGCGAGACGCGGTGATCACCGCGCACCCGTGTTTGCCCGTCGGGTTCGGGTGGAAACGGTTCGCATCTAGGGAAGGACGGTCCCGCGGAGGATCCGGTCGTCGCGACGGTTCCGACTCCACCTCGGTCACGGTGGACACCGTGACAGGCGCCGTGACTCCCTCGCGAACGTTTCCGTTTCCCAAATACGTCAAAGTGCCCCCCGTCGCGACGCTGGGCGAACCTTTGGCGATTTCCAACCTCAAGGTTCGTAACCCTGAACGACTGTGGAGGCTCGAATCCCCACACTGTTTGCGTATACAAGTCACGAAAGACTGACCTTTTTCTTTCTGACCCTTTTCTTTCCCAAATCAGGGCGGCGAGCGCGTGCACGTGTTCGGGCAAAAGAGCGTTCCGTTTTCGTAGTACGTATTTCCCACTGAACACATTCCGCCTCTGCGATTGCCCATACTCGTACCAGAAGGAACTATTACCTCTGCCCTGACTGTTTACTCATACACATTACCAGAGACTGACACTTTCTGTTTTATCGTATCAGCGTCGTGCCCCTCGGCGTGACCACCATTCACGTCACGCCCCCCCCCCTGAGCACCGGAACCTCGGTAACCGCGTTCACCCCTGGTTTCCTGTTTGTTCAGGTCCTGGCGCCCGGGCAGCCCGCGACGGGGAGCGCGTTCGTGAAAGTTTTGCTGATGGACGACCCGGACGTGGTGTACGAGCTGGACGCGTTGCGCCGAGGCGCGGCGTTTGATTTCGGGGTTGGGGAGGACGACGACGTTGTTGGGAACGAAAACACGCGTGTTAACTCAAGGAGTAACTCAAGAACGCAACCCACACAACGGTTCAAGCTGAACCCGGTGCCAGGTTTCACCGACGAAAACGCGTTTGAGCGCTTCGTAGGGAGCTTCGGTGTTTTGGTGCAGGTACGGCCGGGAGGGGTTTCCCAAATCCAGACACTGTTTTCGGTGACTGTTCGGCTGAATCCTACGACTGTTTGCCGATTGTCCAGAGTACGCTGTTTGCTCATACAGTTTACGAGAACATTACGAAGGATTGACACTTTTCTTTTCCTTCACAATCGCAGTCGCACTGGCAAAGCCTTTTGTACTCGCCCACGGCGCGTGACGCCGCGTTCACCACGATTGCCAACTTCGCCCGCATTGCGTCCTGTGAAACCTGCCCCGCGATCCACGCCTTGTTTAGTGACATCGCGGAGGACGTCGATTCGCAGTGGCGACACGAAACCGGCGGCGGCGACGCGCGGAACGTCCCTTCCTGGTTCGCTCGCGAGGACGCGGACGCGAGCGCGGTTTGCGATGGGTACCGCGTCTTTACGGGGGGCGAGTGGGGAACCGGCCCGGTTACCGACCGTGGTGTACTCAACACGGGCGCGCGTTTTTCAGGATTGGTCAACGCCGCGGTGTCGTTCCGATGCTTTGTCACCGCCGCGACCGAGAGCGCGTTCACGATAGGCATTAACTACCACCAGTTCACGTTTCTGGTGGCGACGTTTAACCCGCGCAGCGACATGTCAAAGGCACTGTTCTCCGATGACCATGCCTTGCCCATGACCCGCCAAACCCGAGTCGCCGGGTACGCGCGGTGTTTCAACGCCCTCGCGTTGTTCATAATCATCGGGACGTTCAGGGCGACGCACTGGCAAATGGCGCCCCTGGAGTTCGCGAACGCGTACGTGCCATTCGCGCCGGTGATCCTTGTTTTCTTCGCCGCGAACCGGGACCCTGTGGTGCGCACGTGGTTACACAACCGGTCGTGGATGCTGGGTTCCGGGGGGGTTTTCCTTGACGACGCGGAAACCGGCGTTGTTTGTGACACTGGGGCGGCATCCGTTCGGGACGGCCGAACGACTCGGCAACACGCGCGGCGAAACTCTGTGTCGGCGGCGGCGGCGACTACGAACGACATGGCGAACGACACCACGAACGACGCCGCCGCCAAACTCACGTGCCTGTCATCCCGCAACGTGCGCCACGCGTTTATTTTCGACGTCCTTGTCGTTGTGGTTTTGATGGCGTGCAACGGCACGATCGGCACGATCTCCACCGAACGCCTGGCCGGCCGCGCCTCGCAAAAGTGGATCACCGGGTTCATATGCGCCGTGGGTAACCCGTGTTTCTTCGCCGTGTTCAGGTGCGGGGCTTTCCCATTTACCACGCTCCGCCTCTGCGATAGTCCATACTCGTACCAGAAGGGACGGTTATCACCTCTGACTGTTTACGTAATACACATTACGAGAGACTGACACTTTTTTCTTTTTTTCTCAGCGCGGAGCACGCGCCGCCTTCGAAAGCGCGGTTCGACATTTTCGTAACCTGTGCGGCCGCGGCTGGGCTGTTCTTCGTGCCGCCCTCGCGGTGGGGCGAGTTTTTCTCAACGGGTGGTTTTCCGTTTGCGCAAATCGCAAAGGTAAGTAATTGTATTTCCCAAATCCCGCCGACTATTTGCCCATACAAGACTGACACTTTTCTTTTCCAAAAAAGCCGTACACAAGCGCCTTGCGAGCCGCGGTCGCGTGTTTCCTAACCCCGATCGTCGTGGCCAGGTACGGAAATTTCCCACCCACCACATTCCGCCTCCCTGATTGCCCATACTCGTACCAGAAGGGACTATTACCTCTGCCCTGACTGTTTACTCATACACATTCCGAGAGACTGACACTTTTTTCTTTTTTTTGTAAGCGCGGTGCGGCGGGCGTACCGCGTGCACCTCAGGATGGGCGCGGCTTTGGGGACGAAGACGGTGTAACACGGAGTTGGATGTTGAGTGTTGTGAGGTGCACGCTTGTGTTGCGCGTTTACGGAGAAAGAGTTAAGGGGTACCTGGGTGCGAGGAGGGTGGGATTGAGTTGCGTTGCATTGCGCACTTTTCACGTGTTGCGAAATCTTTTTCTTTCTTACGTGTTGCGAATGCATTTGTGGTACGCATTGAAGTGCATCTAATTTATGCATCTAAGTACGTCGACTTAGTTTCCCTCATAAACCCTTCTACTCCGTCTTTTTCCCATTCGCCTTTTTCTTTCCCAAAACCGTTTCCCGCGCGACTTCCCAGTCGCGTCGCAGCGAAACGTCCTCCCAGGTTTCGCCGCGCCGCGGCACGCCAAGGCGCTCGCTCACCGAGTCCGTGATGACTATTCCGAAAAGTGCGGTGAAGAACGCGGCGGCGAAAATCGCCAAACCTCCAGCTGGGGTTTCTTTTGCGATGGTGAACACCTCCGCGACGACGTCCAGCACGATGTCGGCGGCGACATCCTTCACCTTTTCAAACCCGGTTTTGGGCGTCAACTTGATGGACACCTTCTTCTTTTTTGTACCGGCGTTTCGGGCGGCATCTTCACCTGTTTCGTCCGCCTTTTCCTCCGCCGCTTCATCTTCCACCCCTACGTCCTTTTCATCCTCCACGACAACCACCTCGTACCCGCGCCTCGGGCGTCGCTCGTGCCCGCCCAGGGCGAAGGCCACCATGGCGGCGGTCGATCGGTCCTTGCCCGGGAAATCGACGATCGATTTATTTTTTTCATCGCCCAGAAACAACTTGACGCTCGGAAACCCGGTAACCCCTAACCCGGCGCAGAACTGTTTCCCCCCATTCGTTTTGTCCGCGCAGTCCACCTTACCCACCTGGATCCCCTTCAACGTCAACACAGCCGCGGTTTCGTCGAACGCGGGTGCCATCTTTTTGCAGTGCCCGCACCACGGGGCGTAGAGCTTTAAAAGATGGGCTGTGCCTGGCTTTTGTTGCAACGAGTCGTGGAAAGTATCGGGGGTCCATTTCGTGGCCTTTGCGGTGGCGGCGGAAGGTAGTGTTACGAGCACCAGGAATGCGACGAGCAACACCGAGAGCTTACGTTCACGCGACATCGAACACGCCAGTAGGAGGAACGCGCGATCGAATCTGACGAATCGGATGTTGATGCCGACCCGAAGGAAAAAACCGCTCGGATGTAAAAAAGAAACCCGACCTCACTGGCAACTTGAAATGAAGTCATCTTACAACACAGGCACACCAAAAACGTGCCTGTGTGCGATCGGTGCGTGGATCTCGTTTCCTCGAAATATCCTGGACCCGCCAAAACCAGCCAATCACGTCGTCGGAATTTATTTTCCGAATCCATTTTTATGACTAGATTTATTTTTTCGCATGAAAACCTGCCTGCACAAAAAGCGCGACCCCGCGTTGCCCATCGTATCACACCCTCGCGCGCGTCACACGCCGCCGCACTACAAACCATGTTCGCCATGACAGCTCAACGTACGTCGTCTGCTCGTGTTTCCTGATTGCCGTCGTGTTTTCGAAACCGTCGCGTGTGTTGGAACGAACACCGCGTGCGTTTCCATTAATCTCGGGCACTTCCAAAAAGTGTCCAAAAAAATCTCATCGTACCCTTCGACCGGGCGCCCGTACCGTTCCCCTCCTGACTCTTTACTCGTCACGCCTGACCTGTCACTGACTTACGCGATGCATCCCATCTATACACAGCCACCGTGCTCACCTGCCGCGCCACCACGGCGAAGGTTTCGTTGAGGGCACGACGAACACAAAACACGTTGCATCCGCCGCGGGCGCACCGAAAACAAACAACGCGGTCCATTCGCGCCTCTTCCTCCCGGAACGACGACACTTCGAGTTCCTCGAAAGCATCGCAACCGCCCTCCATGTCGTCCTCGACCTCGGAGGCTACGAAAAACTTCAACCAAGTCATGGCCGGCGTGGATGCGATCGCGCAGCGGTACGACTGGCTCAGCGCCGGGTTGGGGGCGCTCGCGGGAACTTCCTACGGCGTTTACCGAGGGCAACCCGTCGGCCAGGCGCTCGGTATTACCCTCTGCGCCACCGTGGTCGCCCTAGTGCTGGACGAGATGATCAAAGAGAACGAACAGAAGAATGGGGGATCGTAACTCCTTTAGAGTAGTTCCGTTAGTTAAATGTATTAGTAGTTTGTTTACCCTCATTCGTACCGTAACAACACTTTTCATTCGTACCCCAAACCGTGTCTAGTCCGACCTGTTCTCACTTCTTCTTCTTCTTCTTCTGGATCACTTCTTCTTTTTAGGGTCAACAACCGCCGTCTCCTCGCGCGGCGGGTCTCGCGATTTTTTCAACCTCCCAAACTCGGCGAGCGACCGCGTCCATTCGCGAACGCCCGCGAGTTCCTCCGACGGCGTTTTTTGAACGCGGCTCGCGCCGACCAAAAAAGCGTCCACGGTTAGCTTCACGCTCCCGTCGTTGTTCAAATCGGCGGCCAACTTACTCATCACTCTTTGCGAAAGCGTAGTCACCACGATTTCCCAAATCGCCCCACCCGCGTACCTCTCGGTTAACACCACGAGTTCGTGCGTGACGAACGATTTTGGAAGAAGCAACAACGGGCGCTTGTTGTCTGGTTTGTCTTTGTCACCTGAAGAGTCGCCGAAGGATTCAGAATCGCCAAACGCGTCTGATTGCGAAAACCGCAGCGTCAAAAAGTGACCCCACAGCTCACGTCGCGTGGCGTACTCGGGAACCGGCAGTTCACACTTGACGTCGAAAAACGCAAGCAGCGCTTTGCGGTCTTTCTTGACCAACGCGTGGGGACACCGCGCGTTGCCCACGAAAACCACCCTGTCCGTTTTTTTCAGTGCCTTGATTTCGGCGAGCAAAGGCTTCTTCACCCGGCTCGCGGAATCCACACACAAAGGTTTATCCCGGAACTGCTTCTCCATTAAAGACTTCAGTACCTTCTTGTCGCTGAGGAAAACAACCTCGGAATCGTCGCAGTAGATAATACTAGGCGCCATCAACTTCGCGACTTTGAACGTCATGTGCAGCAGCATCGCAGTCGCTTTGGTTCCACCGTACTGGCCGTCGATGACGCGCGGGGAGACGTCGAAAAACGCGCACCCGGCGCACTTCGCCGCCGAGGCGGTTAAAAAACTCTTCCCGGCGCCGCGGACGCCGTACAGTAAAACGCTCTTTGCGTGTTTGGGAAGGCGCGCTTTTGTCTCACTGGAAGCGCCTAGCGGTAGCACCACGTGCGTGGTGATGATCTGCCGCGCGTGGTGGTTGGTGGGGGTGGGGAATACCACGGACAGGTCGGGTGTTTGCGTTTGTTCTTCAGTTGCGCCTGTGGTTGTGTCGGCGCTCGAAGAAACAGTTTCAAATCTCCGCTCCGTCGTCGACGCCGCCCTGTCCGCCAAACCCACGAAGGTTTCCGCAAGTGGGAACGCACTGCGGTTTGGCTGGTGCGGCGCTTTGGGGTTTGGCGAGGGAACCTTCGTAGGGTTTGTCGCCTTAGGGGTTTCCTTAGGGTCTGACTTAAGGGTTTCGTACGCAGAAGCGTCACCCGCGACGGGCACGGTACCCGCGGCGTCCGCCGAAGCCGCGCCCGCCGCGCTTTCGGAACCGGCCCCGTCCGTCGGCGTTTCCAAAGCCGAAACCGTCGCCGCTTCGTCTTGTTCAGCGTAAACCGCATACGCCCGTGGGTCAACCAGCCGCGCCACCCCGCACTCCACCAGCTCGGCGAACAGACTCTCCACGGTTCGATCCTGGGTTAGGTCTTTTTTCCCCGCGCCTTTTTTTTTCCCGCCGCCCGCTTTCTTGCCGCCGGAGGCCGCCTTTTTCTTCCCGTCGCCGGAGGGCGCTTTTTTGCCGCCGCCTTTCTTCTGACCTTGCGATAAATAAAAGAAAGTGTCAGTGCTGTATGGGCAAACAGGGAGGCCGGGATTTGGGAAAGGCCCAACACGTACCTCCTTTCCCCCCTCCTTTCTTTCCTTTCCCCGCTTTGCCCGCTTCTTTCCCGGATCCTCCCCCCCCGGATCCTCCTTTCTCTGCGTCAATCATTTCACGTAAATGACTCAACACGGTTCGCATCTCGAGGTCGACTTCTTTTCTGATTTGCTCGAAAACGGCGGGGCGGATACTGTCCGCGACTAGCAACACGTCGTGACTCTGTTCGAAATTGGCGTGCAGGTCACTTTCTTTTCGTCCCCAACCTAGGTGGTACTCCTCCAGCACGTCCTGTATCGCACCCACAAACTCCACAGGTGCCACTTCCGGTGCCGCTTCCGTTTTTTTCACCGAAATTCCCTTCTTCTTCGCCTCTTCTTCAGCCTTTTTCTTTGCGACTTTTTCAGCCTCTCGCTTTTTCTTGTCATCCGCTTCCTTCTTCTCCCTCGCCGCTTTCGCTTTCGGGTCCTCCTCAGGCTTTGGCGGCGGTTTCGGGGGCGGTTTGTCCAAAATATCCACCGACCCCCCTTTGTCGTCCCCGGGGAACTCGGGGTACTCCCCGGTAAGCGGATTCCGGTTCTCCACGAACCAGTCGTTGATTGTGTTTTGAATGCTGTCCCGCATCTGGTTTCCCTCCGATTGGTACATCTGTTGTCTCAAATCAATCGTCGCCGATTCCATTTGCGCGACGCGCTCGTCCCGCAACGCCCGTCGTCGCTCCGCGTTGTTGTGATCCATCAAACACGCGCCGCCGCCGCTACGATCGGCGGGCATTTTCATACCCAGAAACTCGAGCTCCAAATCGGTTTCCCGTTTGCGTCGGCGTCGGACAAGAAAACCCCGAATCAGGGCTTGGCAAATAACAACCACGTCGCTTTTTACGTTTTGCAAGAAAAGTGTCAGGGCCTTGTACGTCGCGATGTATGGACAACAGTCACCAGCGTTAGAGGTAAAACAGGGAGGCTCCTGATTTGGGAAAGGGAATACGTACCTTTCGGTTCGTTTGTGAAGAAGCGCGGCGTCTTCCAGGTCCTGTTCTTTTTTCACGCGCGTTATGGCGAGCGCCCGGTTCCGGCCTTGCCTGCCGCGTTCGTTGACTTGAATCATCCGGAGCGCGATGTCTTCGTTCATGGGCGGTGGTTTTACCGTCCGCAGTTTTTGCGCGAACTCGACTTCCGCTTTTTTGACCGCGGCTTTTTCGGCGACCTCTTTCTCTTCGGGAGTCAACGCAACAGGCGCTTGCTCATCTTGAGTCTTCGACTCCTCCTTTGTATTTTTACCGGCCAAATCTCTGGTCGTCTTGTTTCGCAACGTCGTAGCAATGAACGTTTCCCGTTGTTTGATTTCCCCCGACCGGTCCCCCACGAAACTTCGCGGAATCGGGAGCTCGAAGTCGGCATCCAAATCCTTGCCGAGATCCTTTTTGGGGTATTTGTATTTAGTCACAGGATTTGGACAGAGGTGGTTAGTAACAGTGGAATACTCATCGCATCGTAACCCTCAACACCCAACACTTCCGGTCCTCGGTTCGAACCTCCGGTAGTCGTGGTTGATAGTGGTAAGGACGACTGCTTAGACTGTTTGCTTCAGGAGGCAAACAGTCACGCGCTCGCGTCCAGAAGAAGGAAAAAAAAAAACTCTCACCTTGGCCAAGTCGTCCAGCGAAAAATACTCCACGCCGTCGTTCAAGTGTTTCATCCAGTGCCTGGTTTCCAAAACACGACCCAACGTCACCTCCATGGCTTTCTTCACCGATTGCCGCTTCTGGGGGTGGCACATCTGGTCGTACACCTGTTCTAGTTGGCGAAAAATGGAAACGTACTCCAGGTGCGCCGTCGCGAATTCTTTGAAACTCCGTGTGTCCACGGGAAGCTCGACCTGGCCATCGTCTTTCCCTTTTTCACCCTTCTCGTTCGGTAGCCCTTGCGCTAATTGCGCATCGAATTCCCCGCCCTTGTCAACAACCGGGAGCTCGTTCTCCACCAGCACCAGCAAATCCCGCATCGCGGAACGCCATTGCGTGTCGAAGGTGCTGTGAAAGAGAGGGGCAGGGGGTCAGGAGATTGGATGTTGTGCCGCGCGCGAGTTTGAGACGTACAAAATGCGCCCGTCACAAGCACCCCCAACCGGGATGCCTTAAACGAAGCACACCGTCTCGAGTTCGTCGCGTTGAAAGAAACTTGGTGCGCCGTAAAACACTCACACGTGCGACATCGCGGCCACCCAAACCGCGTCGTCCCCGCCGCGACCCCAGGGGCACGCGCGCGCGTCCGGTTTTGGCGAGCCGAAACGGAAGCATTCATGGCTCTCAAAAAAACTCGACCGACGCGATAAAAAAAAAACAGTCTCCGCGGCGTCGAAACGCTCTTTGACCGCGACGGCAAGGAACCGTCGGACGTGACGCAGCAGGGACACACGTGGGCGGCGCGACGTGTACGGTGGCCATTTGGTTTTACCTGTGCGGATACGCCGGTGCGCGCCTGCGAGCGTGAGTGTGTGACTGTTTGCCCATACGACACAGACTCCTCTGGTCCGCATCTCTCCATCCCACATCGGGCGCGCGTTTGCGTTTCCCAGAAAAGCAAATCTGCACTCGCGCATCGTCTCGGGGGCCTTACCACCTGCCGGGGCACTCGCCCCCGGCGCAAACAGTCACGCATTTCCGTGTTGACGGTTCAGCATGGGCTTCGTGACACGCTCTGCTCGCGTAGAGCCGGAGTTGTGTGAAGACACGGGGAACACCGCGGACCAGGCGGCGGGTGACCCAACAGACCCAGGCGAGATTGCTCGGGACGAGACGAACCGCCGTTTTCCAGGTGGTCAAACAATCGGTGGCGTTAATTTACCTTCGCCCGCGCCGCGTGCTCTGCGCCCGTACGGCGAATCCGGCGCGCGCCCGTACGACGATGACGCTTGGGACGCGCTGGATGACATCAAACAAGACACGATGCCGCGTGTGAACCCTTTTCTGTCCGACGAGCTGATCGACTCGATAAAGCAAGCGTACGTCGCGGGGCTCGGCGGAGACACGGTGGCTCGGTTTCGCCGGCACTCGGGCGAAAGCCTGGATGGCCAACTCGCCAATCGCGCGCGACCCGGCGATTGTTCGGTTGACGAGTTCGCGACCTGCAACCTGGGGTATCAAACCAGAGGCGGTGTAGGCAGTTACCCGGGTAATCATCAGTACGACGCTTCCACCGATAACACCACCGGCGGGTCTTTGTTTCCATCGGCGGCGCCGGCGCCGGTGCAGTCGCTTTCGCAAGCGGTGGTCAACGCCCTCGCGAAACGCCGGTTAGAGGAAAGCAAAGTAACGAACGCGGAGAAAATGGAGGCTCGGATCCGGGGGAGGGTACACTACTCAGGGGGCAGTACCGGTGGGTTTGACCCACCGTTCCCGAAATCGCCGGTGAAATCGAAAGACGAAACGGCGGAGACGGAGACGACGAGCGTCGCGGCGCGGCGCGAATCGGACGATTCCGATTCCGACTCCGACAATGACGGCGCCGAGCCCGACCCGACCTCCCCGGGCACGAAGAAATCAGCATCCAACTCGCCAAGAGGAGGCACTCCAAGAGGCACTCGGCGTAAAAAAACGATTTCGTCGCTGTACGACCAGCACCTCGGGAGGCGAAGCAAGGCTGGCCGTTACTTCCGAAAATCGCGGGTCCGGCGAGTTTGCGTTCGATTCGCGAAACAAGCCAAAAAGTTGGTTTCGAAAATAGTCACGAGTGAAGGTACGTGTTGGGGCTTTCCCAAATCCTCTAACACTGTTTACGGACCCTCTACGAGTACAGCAGGACAGTACTACACTGTTTGCTCATACAAGTTACGAACATTACGAAGGACTGACACGACTGACACTTTCTTTCTTTTACGCATCGTTAGATTTCGAGCTCCTCGTGATTTTAATGATCTTCGCCAACTGCGTTTCCCTGGCCTTGTACCGCCCGGCGCAAGGCGAGGACTCGCCGCACAACGAAACGCTGAGCACGTTGGAGCTGTCGCTGAACGTTTTCTTCACCCTCGAGTTACTACTCAGGTACGTGTTGGGCCTTTCCCAAATCCAGGCGCACTGTTTGCCTATGCAAGACTGACACTTTTCGTGTAACAATCACAGGACGATTCACGTCGGGTCGCTTCGCCGGTACCTAAGAGATCCGTGGAACAAGTTCGACTTTAGCTTGGTGTTCTGCGGGTACGCGGGAATCGTGGCGGAGACGTTGTTCCTGAGTAACGACGAGTCATCTTCTGGGGGCACCACAGGCAGTGAAACGAACATAATCAACGCGGTCAGGTGCGGGGCTTTCCCACCCAACTCGTTCCGCCTCCTGCCTGATTGCCCATACACCAGACTGACACTTTCTTGTTCATCGCGCCAGGGCGTTGCGGGCGTTGCGGCCGTTGCGAACGATTACGCGGTTCGAAAGTTTACGGAGCGTGGTGGTGTGTTTCGTGGGTACGGCCTTGGTCCTTTCCCGAATCCAACGACTGTTCGCCCATACAAGACTGACACTTTCTTTTATTTATCTCAGAAGCCGTGCCTCTGTTGGTAAGCGTGTGCGGGTTAGTGTGTTTCTTCGCCTTCGTGTTCGCGGTCGCCGGGCAGATGCTGTTTTCCGAGTCGCACCACCAGCGGTGCCAATCCGTGGTCACCGGGCTTCCCGAGTTCGTAAACGGCGACGAGTTCGGGTGTGCGATTTACGGACGGTGCGTATTGGGGCTTTCCCAAATCCCAACACTGTTTACAGCCCCTGGTCGAGTGCGGTACTAGTAATGCACTGATTATAATCCAACTCGGTGACTGTTTGCCCATACAAGACTGACACTTTCTTTTATTTTATGGCAGGGCTGGGATCGGGACTTACGGCAGGGTTTGCGGAGTCGGCGGGATGATTGACGCCGACGCCGACGCTTCGTCTGATCAGGGTGACACGGATACTTCCGCTTCAAATAATTCAAATCAGGTTGCCCCTGCTTCGGAAAGCGCCAACAAATTCGCCTGTGCGGTCGTTGAAAGCGGCCGCGGGCACTCCGTGGCGGGTTTCGACAACATTGCGCTCGGCATGCTCACCGTGTTCCAGTGCACCACGTTAGCAGGGTGGGCGCAAGTCATGTACCGCACCATGGACTCAGGTACGTATTTGCATTTCCCAAATCCCGGACGACTGTTCGGCCCGATTACTCTGACTGAATGCTCATACATGTTACGAAAGACTGACACTTTCGTTCATCGGACTCAGGCGCCGAGCTCGCGATCCCGTACTTCGTGTGTTTGGTTTTTTTCGGGAGCTACTTCGTGGTGAACCTTTTTCTGGCGGTACGGCCTTGCGCGTTTCCCAAATCCGCCACACACTGTTTGCCCATACTCGTACCAGAAGGGACCTCTTACCTCTGCCCTGACTGTTTGTCCATACATCGCGATATACAAGACTGACCTTCTTTTTTCACAATCGCAGGTGCTGAAAAGCAAGTTTGGCCGAGCGCGGGCGGTTTTTTTCAACACCAAGCTCGGCGAGGGCGGAGGCGGCGGAAGCGCGGGCGGTACCGGTACGGGCAAACAGTCTACGGATAGTGCTACGGGTGGTACCGTTACGTCCCCGGTGGTTAACGCGCAGCAGGACGGTACCGCCGCAGATACCCAACAACACGTGACTGGTACTGTGTCGATTCCGAAAAGTGCCGACGATGCGAAACACGAGCTCGACGATGGCGACGACCTGGATTGCGAATCCGAAAGAAAAGATGAAGCGCGACTGAAAAAGACGAACACGCTGGCGACTGTCGTTTACAAACTGAACCGCCGGGTTTCGCGGTGGGTCCATCAAAGGAAACTAGAAAGCGACAAGCGGGAACACGCGCTGGCGCTTACGCTGGAGAAGGAACTCGAGGATGGAGAAGACGACGGGGATGACCAAGTTGGGAAGGAAAACTCGTCGGGAAAACTACGAGCCTTTTTAGGGAAAAGCGGCGCGCTTCGCCGAAAACAGGTACGCGTGTTGTATTTCCCAAATCCAGACACTGTGGAGGCCCAATTACTCGGACTGTTTGCGGACTCACGCATTACGAGAGACTGACCCTTTTCTACTTTTCTTTCCCAATCCCAGCTCTGGAGCGAGTTCCGCGAGTCGTGTCGCGAACTCGCGGAGCACCCGCGGTTCAACCAAACCTTTCTGGTGCTGATTTGCTTGAACACGCTGACCATGTCAATCGAGCACCACGGCATGTCCCCAACCCTGCAGTGGGGGCTGGTCATCGCGAACACGGTACGGGCCTTTCCAAATCCCCACATTCCGCCTCTGCGATTGTCCATACAAGACGTTAACCACTTTTAATTTCCCAATCAGGTGTTTACGTTTTTCTTCACCGTGGAAGTGCTCGTGAAGATTCTCGGGTTGGGCGCGTGGCACTTTTTCTCCGAAAACGCGTTTAACCGGTTCGACTTTTTGCTAGTCGCGCTGGCGCTTGTTGAGCTGTTCACGCTCGTGATTTACGACGCGTACGACCCAAGGCCAAGTTCCGAATACGGTGACGGCGCCTCGGAGCCTTTTTTCTATTCCTCATATTCCTCATATTCCAACTCTTCAAGCGCTTCGACTTCCGATTACGACGCGTACGCCGAATCGTCGGACGACGCGTCGTTTGTGAACTCGCCACAATCGGAAGTCCTCGCCGTGTTGAGTTACCTTAAAGCGTTACGAACGTTCCGGGTGTTCAAGATGTTCCAGTACCTAAGCAGTTTACGCGTCATCGGGGAAGGTACGTCTCCGTATGGGTTTCCCAAACTCGGCCGACGTCGCGTCTGTTTTGCCGAGTGTTCGCCCGTACGATATTCGCGCGACGCGGTCCGAAACACTAACACTTTCGGGAAACACTTTCGGGAAACACTTTCGGTGTTCCGGATCAGTCCTGGTGAGCTCGCTGTCGAGCTTCGTGTCAATCGCGGCGTTGTTGTTTCTGTTCATGATCGTCTTCGCGATCGTGGGGTTGCACGTGTTTGGAGGTACGGCACTTTCCCGGAACTTTCCCGCCCAACACACACCGCCTTCGCGATTGCGCATGCTCGTCCTGCGTCCTGGACGTCTTACGACCAGAAGGGATTATTCCCGTCCAGACTGTTACCCCTCCCTGTTTACGTAATACCGTGGAGTACGGTATTTCCAATCCCGGATATACCATGGAGTACAGGGCCGGACCCCTTTCCAATCCCGGATATACACATCCCGGATATACACGCGGCCCCCGAGACTGACACTTTCTTTTTTACAATCTCAGGCGCCAACCAATCCGCGCCGTTCGTGTACGGCGTGGACGACCCGCAACTGGGCGGCCGTGCGAGTTTCGACACGTTTTACCTATCAATCATCACCGTGTTCCAAGTGCTGACCCTGGAAGGTACGTATGTTGAGCTCAGGAAAACACACCCGTGTGCCGACTTTAGACCCTACGCTGTACGAAACGTACTGCTCCCCAACCCAAATCCCGTTTCCCTGTTCGGCCGATTACGGTCCCCTGTTTGCTCACGCGCGTCACGAAACACTGACACTTTCGGTTACCCCATTTTCAGACTGGGAGTTCATCATGTTCCGCACCGTGAACTACGCCGGGTGGAGCAGGTGGGTTTTTATCTTCCAAATCCCGGCCTCCCTGTTTGCCCATACAAGACGTTAACCACTTTTCTTTCACAATCGCAGTTCCCTTTTTTTCGTGGTCTGGGTGATTGTCGGGAAGTACACGTTTCTTACCCTGTTCCTCGCGGTGACGATGGAAGCGTTTGAAAGCAAATACGACGCGCAAGCATCAGGCGAGCTGAAGGTACGTATTGGGCCTTTCCCAAATCCAGGCACACTGTCTTACCGAAGCTGGTGACTGTTGTCCATACAATGCGATATACGCGACTGACACTTTTCTGGCGAAACGCCAAAGCTCGTCGCGGCGGCGGTTGCGAAGAAACGGTTACGGCGCAAGAAACGGTTCGCCGATATTCGAAGACGGCGAAAAGAAAAAGAAGACAAGAAGAAATGGGCGCTTAGCGGCGGTGGGAGTTCGGTGGATCTGGTGGCGGATTTGGAGGTAGGTGCGGCGGTGGATGGTGACGGTGACCAACACGACCTTAGTGTGGTTACCGTCGTCGCGGATAGCGCTAACGACGTCGGCGCTAAACACGCGCCCGTCTCGGCGACGGGCGCGGATTTGAACAACGCGGGTACCGCGATAGAAACCAAAGCGTCTCTATCGCGCTCGGTCAGCAAGCGCAGCGACGACAGCGTGGTCAACGACGGAAGCGAGTACTCGCCTTTTTCGGACGTTGGGTCCGATATCGGCGGGTACGGATCGCAAAACGGGAGCGGGTCGGAGTCGGGGTACAACAGCGGTGCCATGTCCCCGAACTACGGCGGGTACGACCAGGACGGCTACGCCAGCGGCGCGGTGACTCCGGGCGGATACGATCGCGAGCATGGCGGTTTGGACTCCGTGGTCGGGAGCCGGTCGCAAAGCTTCGTGGGCTCTGGCGGCGGCGGCGGCGGTCGACAAAGCGGAATGGGCGGCGGTGCCGGTGTTAGTTCCAGAAAAGACACCGCGCGGGACAAAGCCACCGCACTTTCCGAGTGGTCGTTGTGCGTCCCCCCGCACCACCGGTTCCGGGAAAGCGCGTACGACGTGGTGAAACACCCGGTGTTCGAAAAAAGCATGGTACGTTTTGGGGCTTTCCCAATTCTGAACACTGTTTACGGACCCGTTCGTGACTACTTCACGAGAATATCAGTCCACGAAAGATTGACCCTTTCCCTTCCCACTCGCAGTTCTTTTTGATTTTCGTCTCCTGCGTCACGATGGCGCTTGAGAAACCGGGGATGGACAAAAACTTGGCGACCCGCATCAAAACCGCGGACGCGGTGTTAGCCGGGTTCTTCACCGCGGAGGTGTTACTGAAGGTAAGTATTGCGCCTTTCACCAAATCCCGGACGACTGTTTGCTTAGACTATACAATACTGACACGTTTCTTTAAACCTCAAAAGTCCTTCGCGCTAGGTCCGAAAAAGTTCCTGCGCGAAAAAGGTACGGCCGGACGGGGCTTTCCCAAATCCAGGCACCTACGTTTACCGCCCCTCTTTGACTGTACTACCCGAACAAGTGCACTGATTAGGTCCCAGCTCGGGTGACTGTTTGCGCCGGACTCGTCTTCCGGAAGAGACTGACCCTTTTCGCGTTTCCAAAAAAAGTCAACAAGCTCGATTTGTTCATCGTGTGCTTTACGATTTTCGAAATCGCGCTCACGAACCTGGACACGGGGCTGGGGTTCGTTAAATCGTTACGGGTGCTACGCGCCGTACGCCCACTGCGAGCGCTAACGAAATCTCCCGGAATGCGGCTCGTCCTAAAGTCCGTGATGCTGAGCATCGGTAAGTATTTCCCAATTACCACATTCCGCCGACTGATTGCCCATACGAGACTGACACTTTCTTTTTTATCTCAGGCGCCATGTTCAACGTCTCCGCGGTTTTGTTGCTCACGTTCGCCGTGTTTGGAATTTTGGGCGTGCAGGTACGGCCGGAGTGGGCTTTCCCAAATCCGGGGACACACCGTTCACCGCCCCGTTCGTGACTACTCACTGTTTACTACTCGTAACAGTACCGGCGTACTCGCGGCTCTTCTCACAAATACATCACATACGCACTGTTTTATCTCTAACACTGGTGACTGTTCAGACCGATTACCCCTCCCTGTTGTCCATACATCGTCCAATACATCGCCCCATACAGCACACGCACACCCGGCCGACTCGGGACTGACCCTTTTCGCAAAAAAATACACTCCCAGATTTTCGCCGGAACCTTTTTTTCGTGCACCGACCCAAATGTGTTCGGCGAGCGCGACTGTACGGGCAGTTACCCTGACCCGACAAGAAGCGGCGTCTTTGTCGACCGAGTTTGGCAAAACAGCGACCTGAACTTCGACTCCCTGCCCAACGCGCTGGTTTCGTTGTTCGTCGCGTCCACGCTGGACGGGTACGGGCAGCTCATGTTCGACGGGCTGGGTACGTGTTCACTACTTTTCTTTTTTTGTTGTAGCCCTCCCTGTTTGCCTGTGAAGTGATTACCGACCATCCCGGGCTTCGAACCGGCACCCCCTCCCCAAACTCGACTAGTGACACCGACTAACCACCCCTCCTTCACTTTACCCCGACTGTTTGCCCCTATTACTTGTTTTACATTAATCCCTGTTACCCCGGCCGACCCGTCCCAAAAAAAAAAGACTCCGTGGGCGTGCACCGGCAGCCAAAAAGAGACGCCAACCCGCCCGCGTTTCTGTTTTTCTGCGCCTTCATCGTCTTATGCGCTTTTAGTCTGTTAAACCTGTACGTCGGGGTTATTTTTTACCAGTTCTCGCGGATACGAACGCTGAGTCAAACTTCGTCGTACGACCTAACCGAACCGCAGATGGAGTGGGCGGAGATGTGCAAGTGCGTGTTGCGGGTGGTGAGTATTGTACCAGTATTTCCCAAATCCCGGACGACTGTTTTTAAAAGAAAAATCCCTTGGATACAAAACCTTTATCTACACTGCTGCCAGTTTTCCCATACACAAGACTGACACTTTTCTGGCAAAACTCGTCAAAAGGCGCCGCGACGGAAAACGCCCATTCCTGGTAACGAAATACGCGCGGTCGCGTACCGAATCGTCCATCACGCAAAGTTCGAAACCTACGTGCTTTTAGTCTTGGTGTGCTCCGCGATCACCACGGCTAGCAAAACGCGGGATGAGAGCTTTGCAGTGACGGTAGTCCGGAACCAGGTGGAGGTGTTCTTTTTCGCGTTGTTTCTGTCGGAAGCTGTTCTGAAAATCACAGCCCTGGGTCCAAAAGAATACAAGAGAGACAAGTGGAACCGGTTCGATTTCGCGTGTGTTTTCTTTTCCTTCCTGGACGTCACTTGTGAAGCGTTTCTCGGAGCCGCACTAGGTAACTCTGGTAACTCGGATGGGTACTCTGGTAACTCTTACGGAAATGACGGGTACCGCTACGACGTCACCGCGGGCGAAGCGTCGCCACTGACAACGGAACAAATTGTGTACCTCACCACGACGCGGTTTCTGGGAGTAGCGAAAGTCCTCACCGTGCTGAGGATAATAAAACACGCCCACGGGTTACGTGCTTTGCTAGAAACCCTAGTCGCGTCACTGCCCGCGTTCTGGAACGTGGGCGCGTTGGTGTTGTTGCTGTTCTTTATTTATGCATACGTGGGAGTGATCACGTTCGGCACCACCGTCAGAGGTACGGCCTCCTGCGCGGTTCCCAAATCCATCACACCTACGTTTTACCTCTAACGCGCCTGTGACTGTTCGGACCGATTACAGTGACTGTTTACTCATACACGGTACGAAAGACTGACACTTTTCTTTTCCTTCACAATCACCAGCCGGCGCGCTGAACGAACACGCCAACTTTGAGAGCTTTCCGTACGCCATGCTCACGCTGTTCCGGTACGCGCATCAGGGCTTTCCCAAATCCGGGGACACTGTTTGCCCATACAAGACGTTAACCACTTTTCTAAAACAATCACAGGGTCGCCACGAACGACGAGTGGGTCGGTGTCATGCAGGCGAGTTCCACGAACCCGAACACGGGCTGGGCGTCGTACGCGTATTTCATCTCGTTCGTGATTTTGGTGTCAATGGTGATGTTGAACCTGTTCACCGCGGTGATCATCGAGAATTTCGAAAACTCCCAAGACCACGACAAGTGGCGCGTAAACCCAAACGCGTTGCGAAAATACGTCGAGGTGTTCCACAAGTACGACGACGGCAGCGGTACCGTTCGCGGGGTTGATTTGGAAAGTCTGTTGAGAGAGATTCCGCCTCCCTTGGGGCTTGGAAATCGGAACGGTGCGAAGGGACACAAGGAATCGGGCGCGACACAAGGCGGTCACGGTCATGAAAAGCAAACAAAGGATGACGACGCCGACGAAAAACCGCCGCGAAACGCGGGAATGCTGGTGGTACACTTCATCACCTCCCTGAACGTCCCGCTCGACAAAAACGGCCGCGTGCCGTTCAAACGCACCGCGTTCGAGCTCGTGCGCCGGGTTTGCGAAACCGACATGCCCCCGGGTGATATGCGGGACGGGTTACAGCGCGCGGTGCGTAGACAGTTCCCTGATTTGTGGGACCCCATCCCACCCGAAATGAGCTGGCAGGCGCTGATGTGCGTGGTGCGGGTGCAGCGGCACTGGCGCGCCAGGGTCGCGAAGCGGAAACGAATAAAACGCATCGAGGAGACACTGAAGGCGGAGGTATTGGCGGAGAGTATTGCTAAACAGTTGGCGAGGGAGAGCCATGGGGTAGTTAGTCACACAAACACGCGCTTAAGCCGCGGTGGGTACGAAAAGTTCCGAGGCGCGCGGTCGTCGTTTTTCGGCGGCGGCGGTGTCAAAGTTTTTCCGCGCGCGTAGGGGTCCGTGCTTTGCGTGTATCTATTTGTATCTATTGGATTTACACCATGACGACACGATCCACCGGTAGGTCGTATGTCTTGTTAGTCTCTCATCTTTTACCTGTTAGTGGTATGACGTTGTCCCGACATTCGCTACGCCCCGGTTCGAACCCCGGGGGCCGCGCCGCTTTTATTTCGCCGAAGCGCTTGGCGGCGTTTCTTTTTGTACGATTCGCGCTGGGTTTCTTTTTTGGCGTGCCATGCCTCCACCATTTCTTGTTCCGTGGCGAACTGTCGCCTGAACTGTTTCGCGGCAGCTAAAATGTCGGGTTTTTGTATTCCGAACACTCGCGCGTGCGTTTGTGTCATCGCGAACTGTTTCGCGGCGGCGGCGTTTGCATCGATGGACGACTTTTCCTTTTCGCAGAAAAAATCGCGCAAACACGCCAGACGCACTCGTCTCGCCCTTCCAGCCGCCTCCACCGCCGCGGCTCGGCGCGCTAAAGACGCGTGTTTCAAAGTTTCACGCGTCGTCGTTGTCGTTTCGGTCGCACCAGTGCGTGTGTTGCCACCAACGGCAACGCCTTCGTCGCTGTTCGAAGTGGACGGACGCGTGTCCGTGGATTTGTCGTCCCTCCGATCGCCGCCGCGTGACTCGGCGGCGGGTACTTTTTGCCCGGATGTCGCATCACCACCATCCCCACCTCCCGTCCCCCCGAACAGGCTGAACGACCCCCCCCCGCCGTGCTGCGTGACCAGGGTTTTGAAGTCGAAGTTTTTGTCCACGTCGACCGTCTTGCCTACGTGTTTGTACCTCGCCTGAAGCGCATCCGCGGTGAACGGCCCGGTCGACGCGCGACCCAAGCTTTTCAAGTCACCCCCGTTGACGAACAACTCGCTGATGTCGTGCACGGACTGGGGCTTCACCGGTTGTTTCGTGGTCACCACCAAGCCATCCTTGTCCTTCTTCCCCCTGTGGCTGCGCTTGCCCATCGCGGACGGCGTGAACGGCCACGCACGTGGGGGGGCGCGCGGAGGTGTGGAGGCGAAAAGATGGGAGGCATCCAAATTGCTGTTTCTCATTCACGATTTTCAAGGTTTCGCCACGACGCACAACCACGCGCGCGCACGCGACACCCACGCGTATCACCATGTTCTTCGACGCTGTGTGCGGTATGATAACTCGCGAGAGCGAGGCTCACGTCGGCGAGGCTATTCCGGGCCTTCTCGACGACATCGTCGTCACGCACGTTCTCAGATCTGAAAATTTCGTCGACCCCGCCGATCTCGCACGACTCAAAGCGGTGAGCCGCGCGATGCGCGACGCGGTGACGGCGACGGGGCTTCGGTTTCAGGAGCTCAATGAAAATACGGCCGCGTACCTCGGATGTTTAAGCGCGTTGCACCGCTGGCAACGACGAGGTCGTTTGTCCCGTCAAGAACTCCTTTGTGAAGCAGCGGCGAATGTTGGAAATCTCGAGGAGTTGAAGGTGCTGCGCGCAGACGGCTGGCCGTGGGACGAGCGGACGTGCCAGAGGGCGGCGGAGGGTGGGCATCTCGAGGTGCTGCGGTGATTGCGCGAAAACGACTGCCCGTGGGACGGGACGACGTGCAAAGGGGCGGCGTTGGGCGGGCACCTCCCCGTGCTGCGCGCGAATGGCTGCCCGTGGGACTTGTGGACGTGTGCGAAGGCGGCGAACAGCGGGCACCTCGAGGTGTTGCAGTGGGCCCGCGCGAACGGCTGCCCGTGGGACGAGAGGACGTGCCAATGTGCGGGGGTTGGCTGACACCTCGAGGTGTTGCAGTGGGCGCGCGAGCACGGCTGCCGGTGGCACGAGCAGACGTGCTTGTGTGCGGCGGGTGGCGGACATCTCGAGGTGTTGCAGTGGGCGCGCGAGCACGGCTGCCGGTGGCACGAGCAGACGTGCTTGTGTGCGGCGGGTGGCGGGCACCTCGAGGTGCTACAGTGGTTACACGCAAACGGCTGTCCGTGGGATGAAGATACGTGCTCGTGGGCGGCGCAGTACGGACACCTCGAGCTGTTACAGTGGGCGCGCGCGAACGGCTGTCCGTGGAACGAGAAGACGTGCGCGGGGGCGGCGGAGGGCGGGCACCTCGAGGTGCTTCAGTGGTTGCGCGCGGACGGCTGCCCGTGGGACTGGAGGACGCTCGTGGAGGCGGCGAATTGGGGACACGATGCAATCCTAGAATGGGCGGAAGCGAAGGGCGCACCAGCTGAAGCGTCTGATAGTGAAGATTGAATCGATACGAAACGAGGAGACGAGGGGACAAGGGAGAAGAAGGCGCTGCTTCTGTTGAGGCGTCGCCGCGGCACCAGTATTTAGGATTTTTTTCATTTCATTTCAGGTTTTCGGGAAGGAAGTTTTTCCATTATGCTTTTCTCGGAAGCCTCGACACACAACCACGCGCGCACGACACTCTCACGTATCCCTATGTCCTCCGACGCGACACTCGGCGTGGAAACTCGCGCGAGTAAGCGAAAGCGCGAGTGCCGCGATGCTAGTGCGGCTAACGCGGGCGAGGCTATCCCCGGCCTTCTCAACGACATCGTCAACACTCACGTTCTCAGATCTGAAAATTTCAACGACCCCGCAGATATCGCACGGCTCCGAGTGGTGAGCCATGCGATGAACGACGCGGTGACGGCAACGGGGTGTCAGCTTAACGAGTTGAGCGCTCACAATGCTGTACGTCGCGGATGTTTAAGCGCGGTGGAGCGCCTGCAACGGAGAGGTATGTTGCATGCGCAAGAAAGAGAATACCTGTGCCACGCAGCGGCGAGGAGCGGGCACCTCGAGAAGTTGAAGCTGTTGCGCGAGAACAACGCACCGTGGAACGGGCAGACGTGCGCAGGCGCGGCGTTGGGCGGACACCTCGAGGTGCTACAGTGGCTGCGCGCGAACAGCTGTCCGTGGGACGAGGAGACGTGCGCGCAGGCGGCGTTGGGCGGGCATCTTGAGGTGCTGCAGTGGGCGCACGCGAACGGCTGCCCGTGGGACGCAAGTACGTGCTACGGGGCGGCGTGGGGTGGGCACCTCGAGGTACTGCAGTGGGCTCACGCGAACGACTGCCCGTGGGACGAGTATACGTGCACGTACGCGGCAAAGGGCGGGCACCTCGAGGTGTTACAGTGGGCACGCGTGAATGGCTGCCCGTGGAACAAGTGGACGTGCATCAACGCGACGAAGGGTGGGCATGATGCGATTGTACAATGGGCGAAAGCGAACGGCGCACCCTATGGCGCACCAGCTGAAGTGTCTGATAGTGACGATTGAATCGATACGAAGCGAGGAGACGAGGGAGACGAAATAACCCAACGCACGCGGGCGCGCGTGCGGAGGTGTGCGTGAGAAAAAAAGTAGGCCCTTTTCAATACGATTTTCAGGATTCAATGCTAAATCTCGTGAGCCACGACGCACAACGACGAGCACGCGACGTCTGCTTGATGTCTTCCAACGCGACACTTGGTGTGGAAAGTCGCGCGCGCAAGAGGAAACGCGTGATCCGCGATGTAGCTGCCGCGGCTAGCGCGGCTAACGCGGGCGAGGCCATTCCCGGCCTCCCCAACCACCTCGTCGTCGAGCACATTCTCAGGACTGACCACGACTTTGACGATGGTGACGATCCCGCAGACCTCGCACGGCTCCGATTGGTGAGCCATGCGATGAACGACGCGGTGACGGCAACGGGGTGTCAGCTTGCAGAGTTTGAGAGTGCTTCACATGCCGCATTTCGCGGATGTCTAAGCGCGGTGGAGCGCCTGCAACGAGCAGATCAACTGCATGCGCAAGAAAGACAATACCTGTGCCACGCAGCGGCGAGGGGCGGGCACCTCGAGAAGTTGATGCTGTTGCGCGAGAACAACTCACCGTGGAACGAGGTAACGTGCTTACTGGCGGCGGACGGTGGGCACCTCGAGTTACTACAGTGGGCGCACGCGAACGACTGCCCGTGGGACGAGATGACATTCATGTTTGCGGCGTTGCATGGGCACCTCGAGATGATTCAGTGGTTACACGCGAACAGCTGTCCGTGGGACACGCGGATGTGCCAGAAGGCGGCGGAGGGTGGTTACCTCGAGGTGCTGCGGTGGTTGCGCGACAACGGCTGCCCATGGGACGGGACGACGTGCAAAGGGGCGGCGTTGGGCGGGCACCTCCTGGTGCTTCAGTGGGCACGCGCGAACGGCTGCTCGTGGGACTTGTGGACGTGCGCGAGCGCGGCGTTGGGCGGGCACCTCGAGGTGCTGCAGTGGGCGCGCGCGAACGGCTGCCCGTGGGACGAGAGGACGCGCGCGTTCGCGGAAGAGGAAGGACACGATGCTGTTCTAGAATGGGCGATAGCGAACGGCGCTTCAGTTTAAGCGTCTGATAGCGAAGATTGATTCGATACGAAACGAGGAGACGAGGGCACGACGAAATAAGGAAACAAACCGTGGAATCGTTTTCATCGCAAATCACTCAGTGACCGTCTCGTTCCTCACGCCGCGGCGCCCTCGGCTTTATCCGCGGCGCCGGCCCTTCCTCTTCTTGGCCTGGCGGGCCGCTGTTCGAGCGCGTTAGTAGGCGCAGTGGTGTTTGGCGCGGGGACGGTTTTCTGGCCGGCGCCGGTCGCGGGAGAAGGCGGTTTCTTCTTGTCCGAAGTTTTCGAAGCGTCTTTCTTTTCCGACCCCGAAGTCTCCTTCTTCGTGTCCACCCGCGCCGGCGCCGGCTTCGGTTTCGGGGACGGCGCCGGTTGCGTTTTTTTCGGCTCGTTCGTCTTTTTTTCATCCGCTTTCTTCTCGTGAGCGTACCGAGCAGAAACGCCGCGCGGGGCGGGCGACGCGTTGTCTCTGCCACCTCTTCCGCCTCTGCCGCCCTCCGCGTCGTTCCTGCCTCCTCTGCCACCTCTCCCGCCCCCTTGCGAGACAGGGCCGTTCACGCCGCGGAAAGGAGAAGGAGAAGGCGACCCTGTGGCGTTTTCAGCCGGTCGGGTTTCTCCTCGCAAATCTCGCGAATCCCGGCCCTGGTACCCGCTTTGTTGCACGCCCTGGTACCCCCCTCTGCCGCCGCCCCTGCCCTGGTACCCGTCGCCCCGTTCGCCCCGGCCTTGGTACCCGTCGCCCCTCCCACCCCGGCCCTGGTACCCCCCCCGGCCGCCTCTCCCCCCTCCTTGGTACCCCCCTTGGTACCCCCCGCCGTACGAA
>Ga0209830_10000273_pt1 | contig 57862 bp, 39 predicted proteins | sample ArcticOcean_MG_C_12_FD_187439 | JGI IMG/M metagenome (GOLD analysis project Ga0209830, IMG submission 187439) | Marine microbial communities from western Arctic Ocean - ArcticOcean_MG_CB8_130 (SPAdes) (version 2) | ecosystem: Environmental > Aquatic > Marine > Oceanic | place: Arctic Ocean...
TTCAGGATTTACCATACCAATCAAAGAATTCCGTCTCAATGCTGGAGCTGGTTTTGTAGTTGCGATTTGTGGAAATATGATGACGATGCCGGGATTACCTAAGCGCCCTGCTGCCCTCGACATGGACATGGATGAGAATGGCAACTTAATCGGCGTATTTGGGTGAATAAAATGAAAATTCTCAAACGTCAACAGATGTTATGGAGAATTCGAATTGAATCTGAAGACGACCTATGGGCGATTTCAAGATTAGCCCGCAAAGGTACTTCGATAGCAATGCTTGGTGAGCGGAGAGACCAAACTACTGCGGGAGAAACCGGTGGACGAGCAAAGTCTGCTGAAAGGAAAAAAATGTGGATAAAGTTAAGAATTGAAACTACGGAATATCAAACATTTTCAGACACATTGAGAATCCATGGAATTATTGAAGAGTCTAAGATTGATATTGGTTTACACCACACTCATATTGTTGAAATAAAGGACGAGATTGAGATTACATCTTTGACCCCATTTGATGCAACTGATGTTGAATTACTAAAACAGAGTGAAAGAGCCAGTAAAGCGGCTCAAGTTGCACTTCTTGTCGTTGAGAATGACGAGATGATTCTCTATTTCGTAACCGGTAGAGGGCTAAGGGAAAGTGCGATGTGGACTATGCGGGGAGGGGGGAAACGGGGAGATTTGAAGACTACTTCATCAGTGGCCTCATCCTTTAGAAAAAGCGTCATTACAGCCATTTCGGCACAACTGAATGATGAGATTCCAATGATACTGTGCGGGCCAGGTCATGCAAAGGATGTATTATTACCAGAACTAAGAGATAGTGGCCATAGCAGATTCATCAAACTAGTTGCCACTTCAATGGGAGGTCGCTCAGCAGCCAATGAAGTGTTAAGCGAAGGTTTGGCTGGGGATTTATTAGGAGAACATGCAATCTCAAAAGAGATACTGTTACTTGAAGAAGCATGGATGAGGTTGTCCACAACAGGCACTGTAGCCTATGGTAAGGAACAGTTGAATAGAGCAATGACTGAAGGGGCGATAGAAACCTTACTCATCACTGCCGATTTACTTAGAGACGAAGAAGACACCATCGCTGGTAAAACATGGCCAGTCTGGTGCAGAGGCCTTTCGGATATATCAGCAGAACTTATTCAATGTTCAACCGATCATGATTCTGGACTACAACTACTAGGCATGGGTGGGGCTGTTGCCCTACTACGCTACAAATTATGATTAGAGGTGATTTTATGGCTGAAAAGGACTCTATCAAATTTGCTTGGTTTAGTGAATTCAAAGATATTCCACGCAACCAACTTCGCCAATCATTGGGTGAATACAGATGGATTTTGCTTAATGCCAAAGATTTACCGAATGCAACAGCAGTATGGATGTTCGCCGAACTTGATGGATTTTTCATTGGTCTAGACCATAGAGGAAGTGATTACATCTCAGCCCTTCACAATAGAGCCATTCATTTACTATTGATAGATGAAGAGAAAGAAATAAGAGGAATATCTAAGGTATTTCACTCAAAAAGTGACTCAATAGAAAATTATCTTTGGTGAAGAACTAATCATCAAAAGTGGGCTCGAGGGGATTCGAACCCCCGATCAACGCCGTGTAAAGGCGCTGTCATAACCAGCTAGACCACGAACCCGTATTCCTAGGGTGAGGCAAGGGGCTTTTCAACTAACCGCATCGCCACTAACCTAAAAACCAGTCAGCACTAGCCTCGGATATATGGATGAGGATGTCCAAGCGACGGCAGCGAGATTAGTTCGTCGCATCAAGGAAGGAAAACACACTATAACTGTGGCAGAATCCTGTACTGGAGGACTGCTTGCGAGCGCATTTACCGATATAGCCGGTGCAAGTCAATGGTTCCAGCAATCTTGGGTCACGTATTCTAATGAGTCCAAGATTAAGGAACTGAATGTAAAGGAGAGTTCTTTGGAAAAGAGAGGGGCTGTATCTGCTGATGTTGCAATCCAAATGGCTCAAGGAGCCCGTATCAAAGCCGGTGCGAGTATTGCAATCTCAATCACTGGAATTGCTGGACCTAATAATGACGGTTCCAATAAAAAAATTGGTACCGTTTATGTGGGAATCGCGTCTGAGGGGTGGGCCAATTCCGACATCACCGAAATTGGTGGCAATAGGGCTGAGAACAAAATCGCATTCGTTCATTTCGCACTATTAACCGCAATTAAATATTGGGATAAAGCAATGGAAAATGCAGAAATGGCAAGAGAAGAAGAAGATGCAAGAGTTATGGCTGAGAAGGATGCAAAAAGATTATTTGAGGAAGAAAGATCAAAACGCGAAGAAGATGCAAGAGAGAAAGGGATATTGAAAGATGATACTTGGTCAGGAGATAAAAACTCATCTAAATCAAAGGAAAGTATTAGCAATCAAGTTCAATGGGAAAATGAATAATATCTGATTTTCCTGAAGATATAAATTGTAGTAACTTCGTCGCACTGCTTATGTGCATCCTCTGTCACCTTAGTCAATATGGGTGGCGATGCAGTAGATATCTGGCAGCATTTGGCCAGCCGTAAAATAATGTTATTGAAATCGATGAAGCAGGCGGTTCAAGAACTTGAGGACCCGCATGCTGTGTTTTCATATGCTCAAGAAATCGGTTTTAATTCGGGTTTATTAACTCAAGATATTTTGAATAAAATGATTGCCGCCCATAGTTCCGCAAATGCCAATCAAGTAACTGTAAAACAGGAAATTGAGATTCCAGCAGCCAAAATAGCCCCAACAGATGTCATAGCCAATAATTCTGCGGATGAATTAGGGAGAACCATTGCCCCAATTGCTCAACATGAACCATTTGATGTTCGTTTCCGCAATAACCTTCCAGACTGGAGCGTCAATGACTTTAGCGAAAATGCAAGTGATGCACCGCAGGATATCAAAGTTCATTATGACATTACAGGAAAATCGGTCACAGAAGGCAAAATGTCGGACATAAACTCATGCTTTTCAGACCGATTAGAAAAGATTAGAAAAATGATTATCAGAAATTCAAACCTACCTAAACCTCCACAGGAAATTGCTCGTTTGCAAACCGAATATTCTCGTTATCAAGGATACGGAAATTCAGCAGTAGCGATAGGTTTGGTAAATGAACCACGCTATACTAAAAATGGTCACCTAATGTGGGGCATAGAAGATGAAACTGGTGAGATAACGTGCCTTCTAACAAAGCGCCAAGGAGATGACAGAGATAGAGCCCAAGAACTAATTCTTGAATCGGGATTAATGCCTGATGACGTATTGGGAGTTTCTGGTTCCTTTAGTCAAACTGGAGATATTTTTTATGTCTCAGATTTATATTTCCCACTAAAACCAAAACATCAGAAGGCCAGTTCCGAACATGGGATTAGCGTAGCCTTCATTTCAGACATTCATGTAGGTTCAAAGACATTCTTGGAAGCGCAATGGCACAAGATGGTAAGATGGTTCCATACCGATCCGCTTGCAAAGACAATCAAGTATCTGATTTTATCAGGTGATTGCGTAGATGGAGTCGGAATCTATCCAGGACAGGATAAGGAATTAGCTATACCAGATTTGTATGGACAGTATACTGAATTCGCTAGATTATTAGAATTATTACCAGACTGGGTCGAGTGTGTAATGTTACCAGGAAACCATGATGCTGTTCGTCCAGCAGAACCGCAACCAACATTTGAGAAGGATATTCAGCAAGATTACAATTCCACAACATTTGTTGGTAACCCCTGTGATTTTTCCTTGAACGGTGTGCGATTATTATCATATCACGGTAAATCCATTGACGATTTCGTAGCAGGGTTGAGAACTGTAACTTATGCAGACCCAGTTGAAGCAATGCGTCAAATGTTGAGAAGAAGGCACCTTGCACCTCAATGGGGTGGTAAGACTCCACTTTCACCAGAACCAGAAGATGGACTGGTAATCAATGAAGTTCCGGATATATTCGTCACTGGTCACGTTCATGGTCATGCTTGCATTGATTTCAAGGGTACGACATTGATTTGCTCAAGTACATGGCAAGATCAAACTTCATACCAAAGAATGCTTGGTTTCCAACCGAAGCCATGTATTTTGACAATTGTCAACCTTAAGAGCCATGCTACTACTGCAATTCCATTTGCATGAAGTATGAAATTACTCAAGACCTAACAATGGTCTCAATAAACTCAAATCTTTAGCGATGACAATTTCCACACCCGCTTTTTCAAAAGCCATTAATGAAGAATCTCTTGATGGGTTGAAGCCGATGAAAGTGCTACCTTCTATATGCATGCTCAAATCCATTTCTGAATCACCAACTGAAACCACTTCAGATGAATTAATATTATTGATTTCGCACAATTTCTTGATAATGGCTCCCTTACCAACTGCATGTAACCGACAAATTCCTTCATCCATCAAGGAATCATCATCAGCAAATTTGAACCCATTTGCAATCCAATCATCTACCTTTAACATTGATGCAATTGTTGAAACAAAGAGGTCCACTCCTGCGGAAACAATGGCCACATACACGCCATTAGCCTTCAAATCAGCAACAAGTTCTCTTGCACCTGGCATCAATTTTACACCGGAATAGGCTCGGAATAAATCATCCTTAAAGATTGGATCTTGGATGTTTTTCCATAATTGTATATCTGAGCGCATGAATTCAACATCGCTCAATTCACCATTGATGAAACGTTGTAAGTTTACTAAATTATCAGTACCAAAATGGTCGTGAAGAGTTCTCCATGAAGAAACCGCATCGACCAAGACACCATCGCAATCAAAAACAACACAGGCGGGTAGTTTACCATCAACTGAATTGCCAGGACTTGTAGTCATGAGTCTCACCAATACATACTAGAAGGCTCTTGCTTGAAAGGCTTCGCCATATTTAGAAATGACACTATAAAAATATTGAAGAAAAAGGGAACGAAAAACTGGGGAGGTTCAAAGAACCCCGCCCAGCGTTCGCATTTGTTTTACCGTCTCCGGAGAGAAGGTGTTTTCTCGAAAGCAAAAGGGTAGAAGGCCGCAGCCTCCTAGCCCTAATGCATCGTTTTACACTTACCTAAGTTCAAGCCTTGAGGTCGAATGCCAGTCCGCTCCAAGTGCGGAGTAGAGCACCTTGTGCATTTGCCGGAGCATATGACATGGTGATCGTGACATCGGTCATAGGTGTACCATCTGGTGCATGGGTTCGTACGTAGACTTCATCACCAGTGTTGAAGGTAGAAACCGACCTGGTTCCTTCCTTATTCACTTGGTCAACGAATGTGACGAAAGCGTCACTGTTTGAAGGGTTAAACCCGTAAACATCGTTAGTATCAGCCAAATTAGCAGTGAAGGTCTGAGGAGACCCACTTGCATCCACATAGAACACACGAACTTCAACAGCTTGGGTAGCCAAATCAGTTTCAGATTGTGTCACTGAGATTCTCCAGTGACCTTGGTCTGCATCTGCACCGTTGATATCCTCAATGTCGAAGGTAACCCTAGGGACACCCTTGACATCAGTTTCAGCGAGACTTGAAGCCCACACGTATATGACACCGGACAGAACCACTGTGATAGCGACCATTAGAATGGTTGCGATAACAGGGGATACAGCACGTTCATCGTCTACGATAGACTCTTCCATTGCTTCCTCGTCATCTTCACGGCGTCCTGACATTGCAAGAGCACCTACGAAGACACCAGCAAGGCTCACAGCAATAATGCTAGGAGCGAAGGATGGAACTGCACCTGCGCCGATAGTACCGACAACAACTGGTAGATCCTGTCCACTTGCCTCAAAGGTTGAAGATGGCTGGTTAGCGTGAGCACATGTTGCCGCAGTGCTTAGACTGGACATCATGTTGTTACACCAATTGCTGTCTTCAAGTAGAGGTCGGCGTTCAGAAGTCTGTGTAGCATTACTACCGTATTGTCCAGGCTTAGACCAATCTGCTCCTTGTTGTCCTTGGTTGTTAGAACGGTGGGAAGCAGGGCTATCGGTCTGGAATCGCTCAGTAGCTGGGGCTAGTACATCACAAGGGTTTGCCAAACAGGTCTTGACATCCATCTCGACCCAAACATTTGTTGTATCCTTTGTGATATAAACATCCTCAGTAATCTTGACTGATGATCCATATGCTGGTACAGTGTAGTAGCGTGTTTGCTCGATTTCAGAGTGACCGTCTGTATGGTAGGTAATCGCCAACATGTGGTCGTATGTGTAAGGACCTTCATCTCCGCCTGCAGTAACATCGATAGTAACTGGGACATATGTTCCAGTCATGACGTTGTTAACTCCATTGAAGGAGAATCCAGTATCTGCACTGAATCCGTAATCTGCAACAAGTTCACGTACTCTTTCAACACGGATACCAATCTCTTGTGTAGCAACACCTTGCTGATAATCTGCAATTGGCATTAATGCTGTATCGTAATTAGGAACATACGAAGGAGCAGCGCCTGTGTCACGCAATACCAAACGGATTTGACAGTAGTCAGATCCAGTTGGCCCGATTTGGTGGATACCGTTATCGTTCAAGTAGTCAACTTCCCAGTCATAGCCGTTAGTAGTTGCATCTGCAACAAGGTCCAAGACTAAGTTGTCGCCAACAATTGTCGCATCGAAGTAGTTACCGTAAACACACTGGTCTGTAGGCTCAATTTCCCAAGTCAAATCAGCGTCTGTGTGGTCGACATCGTTCTTCATAGAAGCAAGACTGAATGTCAAGTTATCAACACTTGTATCGTCTTCCATTACTGAAAGTTTCCAAGGCACTGTGTTGACAGATCCATTGTCTGGGTTCACTGAAACAGTTCTTCCTTCATCATCGGTCATAGATGCATTCCAGTCAAGAATAACTGGAGCGTCGTTAACAGGGGATACTGAGAATTCAACATCAAACACGTTAGCCTCTTGATTCTCTGCTCCATCGTCAGATAGAGTTAGAGTAACAGTACAGGTGCCACCTAGTTCGTTGTTTACGTTCTCGGTAAGAACCAATTCGTTAATGATGTTGACTTCAGCAGTGAAGGCAATACATGTTGTAGGTACTGATGCACCCCATGTGTAGACTTGTCTTACTGGTGATTGCTCATTAGCCATGTCACGGATATAGGAACGTGTTGCATTGCTTACATCTCCCAAGGACTTGATATGGGAACCGAATCCTTCAGGAAGGATATTGTTGAACAATACATCCTCTGAGAATAGAGGCATACAGTCTGTTTCTACGATGTTACAAATCACTGGTGCGTCATTGACGTTATCAACAGCGAATGTTATGTTCTTAGAATCAGTCAATCCATTGCTATCAGTTACTTCGAAGCTATAGGTCATTGTTCCGAATTGGTTATCAAGAGGTGTAATAGTTACTTGATGACCATTTTGGTTCCAATCAACTAGAACATTGTCGTGTGCAACAAGATTACTATCAGCAGATGTCCAGGACATTGTTGCTTCATCATCTTGTACGTCATCAGCCATGTTAGTTAGGCTGAATGTGTAAGCACCAGAGTCCTCGTCAACGGTTATGTCCGCGAGTGTAGTTCCGATAACAGGACAAGCACGTGCCATGTCAATACCGAGGTTAACGTTAGTTGCCATTGAGACATCTTCGCTAACAGCCCAGTCATAAGCACAGTCTGCAGAGGTCTTGATCATTACATCGTAGTCCTTTGCAACACTTGGTGTGTTAGATCCTTTGTATGTACGGTATACTAGTACTTCATCAGCAATTACGCCAGTTAGCAAATCATTGTGAGTCAATTCAACAGTAATGTAATCACTGAAGGATTGCAAAGTATTTGCGCTGTCAATCGATTGAGTTGGGTGAACAGTGCTGACATCAGCAGTGCTCTCTCCTTGTACTATTGCAACAACATCAATTTGGCTTGGTGTTCCGCCCATGCGGCTGAATGGAATAGAGATCTCAGCGAAGTCGCCAGAGAAGTCTACTGATACAGCATCCTGACTCAATGAAGTAGGTCCCCATCCAAGGAAACCATATGAGTATAGGCCATAGGATGTTTCACTATCTGCCCAAAGAACATAGTTCGCAGGTACAGGTAGTGTGTGAGCACCGCCCATTCCATTGTATCCAGTTGTGGATCCACTTCCATCAGTACTGATGTAAATCAGTAGGTCGGAGTTGGTTAAGTCCTCACCAGTCAATCCGAAGTATAGATTGTCACCTTCGATGTAGGTCATAGACATATCATTGGTACCGTCGCCGCTCATCATACCTGGCATTGCATAGCCAGATGGGTTCAGAGCGTTTCCACCGTTCCAGTCACTGTCGTCACCGTCAACAACCATATTCTCTGGTTGGAAACTTGTGGACACGTAAGAAGCACGTGTACCGTCAGTGGACTTGATCAGAAGTGAAACCTCGTTCATTGGAGTAGCAGTCAGATGAGTGCTTGCCATTGAGAAGAGATTTGCTTCATCGATAGTTGCAGTAGAGTCTACAATCAACTTCTGGTCGTCTAGAGAGTTTCCAATTGAGGTAATGTATGCGTTTGAACCTGCATCAATTTGTGTTGATGAAGTCCAAGTCATGTTCTCAACGGTTCCCACCGATTCGTCGACCTTCAACGCAGTAGTAGCATCAACTGAGCCACCATCCCAACGGAATGGTGAGTTAACAACGTGTACACCGACATTACCGGATGCGTTAAGAGGGTAAATCCAAACATCTGGAGAGTCTTCAACGTATAGACCAGTTCCTGTAGAGTCACCTGCAACAGATGCTGTGGTCGCTGTTACAGTTGTGGTCTTAGCGTAGACACCATAGGATGCGCCAGAAATTGTTGCACCGCTCATTAGGTTGAGAGTACCGGATGGCATCATAACACCTGTGTCGTAACCTGATACAGTTGTGTTGATCAAAGTTAATGTGTTCGCTCCATCAGCGGAATTAATTCCGTTGGTTAGAGATGAACCGTCACCAGTTAATACAGATCCACTGTCAGTGTAAGCACAATTCTCGAGAACTATGGCATTGTCAGACAATATGATTGTGTTCGTTGCAGAATTAATTACTACAGACGAACAGTCAATTGCTGAAATACCAATTGCATTAGGGGAAAGACGACCAGCACTTAGGCTGATTGTGTTTCCAGAAATGTCAGGTCCAGAGTATCCTGCTCCGCCAGTTGCCTCAAGTGCGTACATGTTTGTACCACCGTCACCGTATGAGTCCATTACCTTGATTGTGTAATTTCCAGCATCAGTGTAGGTCACAAGAGGTGTGTATCCAGTGTTGGAGGCGAAGTAACCTGCAGGCCATGAGTCTGTTGTTCCGTCTGGCTTGGTAATCTCCACTGAAACTTCTCCGCCCCAACTATCTGTCTCTACATCAATTGCTAGAGATTTACCAGATGCAAGAGTAACAGTACAAGACTTGTCATAACTGTAGTCATATGAACGGATAGTACACAATGATGATGAAGGTGCAGGAGGTTGAGACATTTCGCTCAACACAATTCCACCATCTGCATCGATAAGTGTGTTATTTGTAACATCACCTTGTCCACCGAGAACCTCAATACCAGCTTCAGCTGAATCACCGACTCCGAAGATCGTGTTATTATCGATACTGAAGTCAGCAACATTGTTAACATAGATTCCATCTTTTGCACCATTAATGGTGTTATCAGATATTTCAATACGCTTGTTGTTACCAGTATACACTGCAACTGCAGATCCCATTCCACCATCACTGTTGAATGTGTTACCAGTAATGATTGTATCGTCTGCATTAGCGTTTCTGTAAATCCATACGTCAGCAATTTCTCCACCATCATTGAAAGTGTTTCCACTAACAGTTAGGTTGTCAGCACCGTAGTAATCAGCAGTATGGTAACTGTAGTATGGCGATCTTTGAGCCATAACACCAACACCACAATCGGTGAAAGTGTTGTTACTAATTACTCCACCATCGCCACCACCAAGAACTATACAGATATCTGTATAGAGGATAGCATTATTCAAACTGGTATATCCACGGTAATGGGTAATATCAGAATTCGTAATAGTGACTTCTTCTACTTCCCAATTGTAAGTATACCAAGGTGACTTGTAACCATTCGATGTAACAATAGATGCAATACCGCTCAATGTTGAATTATCAATGATCAAATTCAGAGAGTAGTATTGGTATCCAAGTTCAATTCCCATTGCGCTTCCAGTGGTAGGGTTAACCATCATGGAATACATAGAACCATCAGTCATGTAGAAAGATGATCCATATGGAGACTTAGGATACCAACGTTGTGTATCATAAGGTGCATAACCGCCAGTTGCAAGGATTGTTGAACCGTTAAAGTTGTAATCATCGCCACCATTGAGGTACATAAATGGTACATCGACCATTACGACCTTGTTAGACATATCCTCAGCGATTCCACCGTAGTATCCGTACTCAGTACCATCATTCGTTCCATCTCCATCAGTATCCATTGGACGGGACCCTGCGGTGGATAAATATCCAGTACATTGAGCCACCATTATGTATGCTGAATTAGAGAATCCGTAGCAAACACGGTCTGTGATTTGGTCAACCAGATCAACTGTTTCTGAGTTTCCACTCGTATCAAACAGTGTTGCTGACTCAAATGCATAACGGAAATCCATAATGTTGTTTGACGAAGAGATATAAGAATAATCTACTTCAGCAACAGTCGAAACTTGATAACCAACTAGACTTGGAGTTATTAATCCATCATTATCTACAGTTATAGTCGTGAATGTTAGTCCCCCGACTTGACCGCTAGCATCAGTAGCTCCAGTTCCAGCAGTGCTGCCACTAGCGTCTAATAAATTGACGGTAGCACCAGGCACTGGATTTGAATCTGCAGTTAGAGTAACCGCCAATTCACGCATTCTGGTAAACAATCCACTTCCAGTAACTGAAACCGAATTAGCATCAACTGTTCCTTCGATAAAGTCAACAGCAGCAGTACCAGTGATTGAGACATCTACGGTATTACCCATTATGACGTCCTGCATTGTGATAGTTCCAGTTCCTGCAGTTTCGATACCGATCGCATTGGTTTCGATAGACACTGTATCAAAGGAAACATCCCCTGAAGACAGTGGACCATACTTGAATGCGGCTCCAGCAGAGTTAGTAATATTTCCAGAAACTTCTCCTGTAATATCTTTGACATAGTATACACCAGCAGATGTTTGTCCATCAAGGTCCAAATCTAGCAGATCAATACTACCTGATGATGAAGTTCCAGAAAGTACACCATATGTACCTCCTGATACTCCAAGTCCAGTAGTACTTGCCGCAGTTTGTCCTACAATTTCCATTCCTGAATTAACAGGGTTTGTAACATCTACATTATCAAAGTGAGCAGCAGCGAATGCGCCACCGATTTCGATACCTGTGTCTGCACCAGTGATTGTTCCATCCTTGAATAGAGCAGTACCCGATTCACGAACATAGTTTCCTAGTTCAGCAGGGTCGTTTCCACTACGAGCAACGAAATCCAAGCGGTCTTCGTAGTTGTCTGCACGGTTGTGTAAAACGTCCATCCAAAGAGTGACCTTGGTGATGTTGCTTGCAGAGATATCTACAATCGGGTAAGTCAAACGTGCGCCTTGTCCAGGACTCATGTAATATGAGTATGCATAATCAAGACAGACGTTATAACTTCCAAACAATCCAACATATCCTTCAGGAGGTGCAAAGGTAGTACCTGCTGCGCCACCATGGTATGAGTTGTAGTAGTATCCCCAGTAATGGTATGGATAGTATGCTGCGTTACCTGTTGGAGTAACACCATCGATGTTCTCCCAGTCAAATCCAAACTGTGCTGGATAATTGTAGTAAGCAGGGTATCCCGGGTTAGTCATCGGGCCACCAGGCCAGTAGTAGTGCAGATAATACATGTAACCATCTTGGGTAGTTGGTGCGTTTGGACCATATGAATAACCGTAGTAGTTACAGTCATAGGATGGAACACCACCGGTACCGCCATCATATGTTGCTGCATATCCGACACCTGACGCTGGGTCAGCTGCACCATATGGGTAGTATCCAAGATCATCACCTTGAGTAATGTTCCAAGAGTTACCTGCATCATCTTCCAACTCAATATTGTATCTGTCAGTTATCATGTAGTACTTCGATGTTGCGTAGTTGTATAGAGGGTGTGCGTTACCGCCACCATAGATACTGTTTGCACCTACTTGCAAGTATTCACCAGTTCCAAGGTATGTAGACAAATCGATTTGGTATGTGTTCCAACCTGTAGCCATACCGCTCTTCAAAGTAGAACGGTAGATTGTAGGAAGTGACATACCACCGTAGACATCTACTCCAACTGTGTTGTTAGTTGAAGTAAATCCATTGACTTGAGGAGCACCGTTGAAGGCTTGAATACCTACTGCGCCGTTCTTCACAATGATGTTGTTGATGTTTCCACCAGCTTGTTCAACCCAAAGAGCAGTTCCAGTGTTACCAGTGTTAATAATTAAAGAATCATCGACATTGATTGTACCACCATCTACCTTGACTGTAGCCATGTCATCTATTGATGCTGATGAACCAAAGATTGTTGCTCCATTCACCATAGTCAATGTTGCACCATCGCCAACCAATATTGCAGATTTTGTTGTTGCGTCTTGTGCAACATCACGTACAATACCAGCATCAATTTCTAGTGTTCCGCCATCTTGGATATCAAGATGTAGTCCATAATTGGAGTTCTCTGCTTTGAGAGTTCCAACGGTAGGGCTGCTTGAGATAACTGTTACAATCAACTTACCACCATTGCTCATAGAAATAACTGGTGAAGAAGTTGCTGTACTTCTAACCTTAATTATCGAACCTAGTAATGTGATGGTACATCCATCAAGCAATATGTCTGCGGAAATTGTGATTGTGGTACTGTCAAACTCATAGATGCCTGAACCAGGGAAGGTTTGCATAGCAGCATGTGTTGCGTTAGCAGCCAACCAAGCACAATCCATTCCAGCTTGATCAAAATTAACTGGAGCAGGTGTTAGCAACAGTTCAATGCTGCTTCCGATGTTGAAGACTCCAGTAGATGGATACCAAGCGTCGGTGTGCAGTGTTTCATTTTGTCCTGCAGAACCGAAAGCACGGATGTTGTGGTCAGAATAGGTGTTTCCATTTGAGTCACCTGTGACAACCCAAATATCTGCAACTCCATTCGTATCAGTAATGTGAGAGCCAACATCGAAGAGTGTGCTTCCACTACTGTCAACAACTGTAGCAATAACAGTGTGACCAGACTTCCAAGTTTGTGTCCAAATTGGAGTCGAGATCGTACCAGAATTTATCAGTCTGTAAGTGCTTGCTTGTGCAGTTCCACCAAACCAAATAGTTGCGGAAGATGCAGCGTCCCAGTCACAGTTTGAACTGTCACCGGTATTGTCTGCACAATCGTTTCCATTCTGAGTCACATCGATTAGGATGATCTTGGCGTTTGAACTTGCTTTAGCAAGGTAAATCGTTCCTGTACCAGCAGTTGTGCTAGTAATAGCAGTCTCACCAACAGTCATTACTGTGTTACGTGCATATAGAGCAGATGTAACCGAATTTGTGTGGGTAATTGTAGCATCAGAAACTGTAACCGTATTAGGAGCATTACTGCTTGAACATGAACTGTAGACAAGGTCTGCATTAATTGCATCCAATCCAACATTCCATCCACAGCCAGTTAATTGCCATGTGCCAATATCAAAGTTATTCAAGTCAAGCACATCGGTTGTGATTGCGTTACCGTACATTGCAACATCTCCTGCAGTAATATCTGTGAAGACACTTGGGTGCATTCGGTTCATTTGAAGGTCACCTGATGTTAGCGTATCAATTACTGCATTTGCACCAGATGGTCCAGTCGCAGTACTCGATGAGCCGCCAGGGGTCATAGCAAAGTTAGCAGTTCCTAAGTCTACATCCTCGATGTTGATCAAGCCGATAGCATCGATTGATGCAGAGGCATAGTCATCAGCATCGAAGTTGTATAGAACCACTTCAGAACCAACGCCAGCAGAGGAAGCAATTGCGCTTCCTGTTTGTCCGCTTACAGTGTTTGCAGTAACGTTAGAGATAGTAACCATTGTCAAATCTACATCGATTAAGTTGACATAGGAGTTGGTAATCGTTGTATTCTCTAAGAATAGTGAACCGGTAGTTGAACCAGTTGATAAACCATCAGCGAGAACAATCGCTCCACCCCAGCTGTTTCCTGCAGTGTTACAATCCTTCATTGTACCTTCAGTTAATGTAGCAACTGTGTTTTCTGCGAAGTTGAAACATGCTGTGTTAGCAGTTGTACTTCCTTCGACACTGAAATCACTCATTGTAAGGACAGTACCTTGTCCGCTTCCATGCTCGAAGGCGGAAGCGACATTCTTGAAGGTAATGTGGTTCATTGTGAAGTTTCCAACGTTAGAGGGGCTGGATGGGTTTGTACCCGTAGTGTCACCATGACGGCTACCTGCTGCAATTGCTGCTTTAGAGGTGTTAGCGAAGTCAACATATGCGAACTCGTGTCGGTCATCAGTTCCTGTTGAACAGGAGTCTGTGAACGCTATACCTGACCATGTTGCTCCTGCTTGACCTTCAAACAGAATATGGTCAGTGACGTTTCCACTAGCGGTTAATGAATCACAAGCACCATCAAAGGAAATTCCTTTTCCGGATGCCACTTGGATTACTACACCAGGCTGAATTTCAAGATTCGCTGAAATCGACAAGTAATCATTAGAAGGGTTAATTCTAATTGGGCTGTCAGACAGATCCCAATTTGTATCAACAGTAATATCAGATTCAACATCTGTACCCTTTCCTTCAAACGGCATTACTCGGTAATATACACCACAGTCAACGGCAGTTGTCTTGTAACAATAGTAAGAACCATATCCGCCCCAGTTTGGAGCAAGAGAGTTGGACTTAGCATAGAAATTGTTGGATGGCATTTCCCCAGGAACGGCGTAATAAGAGCCCATAGTTCTGTATGTGCTTGTACTACCTGAATTAATTAATTGCATTATACCATGACGGCTGAGGTGGATTCTGTCATTGCTGTCAGATCCATTGAACTCTGTACCGAAATATTCTATTGCAAAATCTTCAGGGATGTCGATGTTTGCCGCACATTGAGACGCGTAACTACTGAAACGGTATGCACAATAGTATGCTGACGGATTACCATTCGAAGCACCAGTAATTGCTGCTTGAGCATTTTCTAAGTTCTTGATTCCAAGGTCAAAGTTCTCGTGGCCATAGGAAGTTGCCGATGTGGAAATACGGAAGTTGTTGGAGAAGATATTTGCTCCTCCTTGGTAGCTTCCAGATCCAGTACGCAGGGCTTCTCCCTTAGTACGTGTACTGTCTTGGTATCCAGTCGTCATGTAGTCATAGTATACACCACAACCAGTATCGTACTTGAATTCAATCTCGTTAGTAACGTCGTACATTACAACTTGATAGGTACACAGGTAGCTTGTGGTATAACCCATATCTCTCCATTCAATAACCATCATCTTGTTAGGGTCGCCAACTTCGAATGAGTTTGTTGAAGAAGTTACAGTGTTTATACCAGAAGATGCTGTGCTAGTATCTTGTGCTGTCACGTAGTATTCAATTTCATCGCCACGTTCTAGAGTTGGTATGTCTGCACTCCAAGTACATCCTACACCAGCACATTGCGCTCGTGTCTTACCAGATTCTTGAGTTAATCCAATGGATGACCAAGTAGATGCTCCAACTGTACGATAGTACAATGTTGGCCCAACACCAGCAGTAGTACTTACATTCAATCCAGATGGTGGATCTCCTGCATCAGTAATGGTTACTGCGACTGTTCTGTCCTTACTATGGGAATCAGATAATGCTGAGTGTTCCATGATAGGTGCGAAGGTATCTGGCTGAGGTGCAACCAGACCGACCTTGTAAGTTATAGAACCTGTAGATGCTTGTGCTCCATAGTATCCTACAGACATTGCAAATCCAGACCACGTGTAAGTGGTAATAGCGTTATATCTTCCGAAGTAGTAATACGCAGATGAACAGCTACCACCAGTTGCAGAACTAGTTCTGTAGAAGTAGTAAGCACCATTGTCAGTTACACAAAGCATGTTAGCAGAAGTTGAACTTCCAGTAGCATTGAAATTAAACTTACCGAATGAACCAGTAATACCGCCTGGGATAGCGATTTTATAGGCATTGTTGTATCCATATCCTAAGGATTTGGTTGCAGCAGTACCACCTGATAGTGGGTCGTTAATTTCTAGGGAAGTGCTGGATGTAGCCATATCGCCGAGTCCAACCATTGCCCATGAGTTAGAAGAACTGTCATACAACATAATTAGATTGTATTGAGGTCCGTTCTTTGCACTGATTGTCAGATATCCATTATCGTCCTTGTGGAGCATATCAATACCTGATCTTGTTCCACCCATTCCACTAGAACCGGTTGATGGAGCAGTTGTCCATTGTGTTAGCCAGTTAGCATAGAAGTAGTAAGAAGTTGTATAGAAACATGATTGGCTTCCAGTACCGCAACTTGTAGTGTCGAATTCAAAGAGGTATTCGTCGCTTCCATCGAAGTAAGTCATTTGACGGTCAAGAACTGTTGGATAATTGTATCCTCCACCGCTGACGTCCGTAGTAGAAACGGTAAACTTCTGATCTGTTCCAGCATCTGCAACATCTTCTACTGCGAAGTAGAAAGGAGTTGGAGTTGTTTGTGCACCTGTTAATGCAGGGTCATATCCAACGTTAGCACCGTTGCTTCCTGCGTTTAGGTCTTGGAACTTCCAATAGTATTCGAGGTAATCTCCAGCATCAACTGAAGGTGTTGTAGCCTTGAATCTGCAACTTGAAGAAGTTGAAGTACAAGTTCCGATACTTGAAACAGAAACACTTGACCATGTACCATTGTTCAATGAATAATGTAGAGTAGGTCCATTCGCGGATGTTGTATCAACACCAGCCATATCTGAAAGGGTGGTGAAGAAAGTTCGCGTACCCTCTGAATATGACGTAATTCCAGAATATGGAGTGAAGTCAGATGTAGGAGCATCTGTATCAGAACCACCAGAATAAATTATCTGGATATAGGAGTTAGATGATCCACCAGACGCTGAATAAGTGTATGTGTAGATTGAAGAAGTCATCTTTGCACCCATTCCGATAGTTCCGGAATTGCTTTGAGCAGTTGTAATGTATCCTGCGGCTGTGCTCGCTGAACAAGTTGTTGCTGTTGTACAAATGTCAGCAGTCTTCCAACCAGTTCCCTGGGAGTAAGTATCAACTGCTGCAGAATTCCAGATAGATGAAACCATCTTTCTTGCGCTAGTTCCACCATAATTTTGCACTATATTGCCTGCAGCGAATGCACCTGAACATGTTGCGGTATTAACTGCGTAGTTATACTTGGTATCGGTTCCACATGCTTCCATCAAGGTTGCTGTAATCGATTGTGAAGAACTGCTTCCATATGCGTAGGAAACATATTGCTTCCATGCGATTGAGTCAACTGTAGCACCAGTCGGCAGAGCGTTGCTACTGCTGAAAACGTACTTGTGCCAAGGCAGATACTGGATATTAGCGTAGTATCTGTAAAGGTAGCGATTGCTGTTAGTATAACAGTATGCATAGTATACATAACAATATCCACCAGTACTGGATGTGACCTTAATTGTAGGGTCTATAGCGAGTGGGAATACTCTATCTTCTGAAAGTAACCAGTCGGTATCAACTGCTGTAGTTAAGATGATTAGAGAACCATATGATTGAATGAAGTATGTTGCAATATATGGGGCTTCTGCACCTTCTTCGACAACCATAGGGATTGGGAACTCAGCTAGTAGTTCTCCAGTTTCTGTATTACGCACTTGTAGTGCTTCTTGAGTTTGAGTGATTTCTTCACCAAGGAGTGTGTCACCAAGATACAAGGAATATCCGAGTGGCAGTTGAACTGCTTCAGAAATTCCTAACCAAGCTGCATTAGGCTGAAGGACAGGACGCTCGCGAATTACGAGATTCTGCTTCAGTTGTGTTGACTCGACTGTGTAATCCAAGTCATATCCTTCTGCTATTGGGTATCGGATAACATTTCCACCAACTGTTGGTCCATCATTAGATGGAGCAATCATTAGTGGCATTGGCGCCTCACCAGATTCATCAATGGTTACAACTGTTGGGTTGATACCAGTGTAGATCGGGTCAACGAATTGACTGGTTTGAACTCGGACTCCGCCAGCAACTTCTGCAGCAAATTCTGCTGTGAAGGTGTTCTTAGCGACTTCCCAACCGTTTGCTGTCGCAACGATGTTCAAGTCAATTTCATCCCATACGCCGTCATCTTGAAGGTAGTTGATTGGCTCACTAGCAACTAGTTGAGCAATCTTTCCATCTTCTGTGATGTAAGCTTTGGTCATTTGGTCTCTCATTCCCTTGAGTTCAAGGGCTTGGTCGTATTCATAGTCTGTGTCTTCAATGGTCTCTGGCAACTTGAAGAAGTCTTGCGACTCTTCAGTAGCGTTGACGAAATCAATTTCGCCAACGTCATTTGTTACGAATCCACTCATAGGCATTAACGCCATGAGCAGACACAATAACAGTGCCATACCGATTCCACCAAGGACAGACTTTTGCGTGGTTTTCTTTGTTCCCAACATTGTTCATTCACCTCATACGGACTGTATGCACTGCATCGCAGGCTTAGCACCGCTTATGAGGATTGGGGTACATGTTCTTTGAATGCTTCACTATTTACACTAACTGGAACCAACATACTGCGCCCCGATTTCCCCGCTTGAGTGGTACAATCTATTTGTAAATGTTAATTATATTATATACTTAGAAAGAGAAATTAACATAAAGCGGAAAAAGTTTCAAAAAATCATCCTGAAGTGGATGCATTTGTTAAAAAATCAACTTTGAGAAAATAGTACGCCGAATACATCACCTAATATTACAATTTTTAAAAATAAATAATAATGAACAATCAATACAATAGTGGATAATGGAGGATAAGGATTTCACTTATGATCCACTCATCAAAAGGCATCTTATCGATTGAATTGAAATATTCCAACCACCTATTACATGGAAAGAGATTTTGTGCCGTCCTGGCACCCGCAAAGGGAGTGGATGAAGGACGTAATGAGGCACCAAGAGAGCAGCCGCAGCTGCCCCCTTGGCGACTAAGCATTTGCCCGCAGGCAAATACTTCCATTGATTGTTTCAGACGGTTTGCCTAAAGATCAGTAATCCCAATCTTTGTTCTCTTCGCCATCACCATCGCCACGGCGAAGTATTACAGCGCTAGCAATAACTGCAACGAGGATTAATCCACCTATTAGACCCCAGACACTTGCTGGAACACCATCAGTTTTATCGCTGACACCAATGTTCTTGCCATCATCTGGATTGTCTGTTGTAACATCTCTATCATATGCGATACTGTTCATACTTGCAGCTGAAGCAGAGTTGCCTAGTCCATCTACAGGAACTGCTGTGAAGTAGTAATCCCATGTTCCTTCAGCGGTTGGCATTGAAATATTGATTGTAGTATCAGTTGCGCCTATTGTGGAAACACATTGCGATGGCATGTTTGCTGCATCGAATGAGTCTTGCTTTTGGTAGCAGACATTCCAGTGGTCAACATCAAAGGTTTCCCCTGTTGCAGACCATGAAACGGTCCATTCTTCTCCAACTGCTTGTACAGCCATATTCATAGCAGATACTCCACCATCAACTGCCTTGTCGGCAATAATAGTTCCAGTTCCAATAGGAGTGCTACAGCCTGCAGCATTACAAATTGCTACTGAGACATCATATGACATTCCATGTACTGTGTTAGTACCAGAGTAAGTATAGGTCTTTGCCCCAGGAACTGCGCTTGTGATGAACGGGTTTGCGAGATCGCAGTCAGCGTTATTAGTATCACATGAAATTGTTACACGCTCAGTGTCGGATGAAAGAAGGATTGTCGAAACATTCCAGTTCATTACCAATGCTCCACCTTTACCAGCTGATGCATCGAAGGCAGAAATACTTGCAACTGGTACTGCTGCTTCTTCAAGTGCAGCACCGATCAATACAAGACTTCCAGCAGGTAAGGTTGCTGAATCTGCAGGGAAGTCAAAGTTGAACATTGATGTTGTTCCATCGACATCTTCAACCGTTGTTGACATAGATGTCCACAAACCAGCATCAGTGACATACCAAAGTGATGTTGCACCTAGGCTCTTATCAAAAATTATTGACATTGATTGAGATAGAATATCATTCGCACTCAGTCCATTTTCTGTTGCAAATTCAACAACAGCAATGGCATCATAAGTTCCTGTATATCCTGGCAGTTCTTGGTCCATGAATGAATTTAAATCACCATCTGAAGCAGTAATATTGAATTGACTTGGAGCCCAATACTGTATTGGGTATTGTATTTCGATTCCCGAGTCAGTAGTTGCTGCTCCAACTCCGTTGTTCCAAATCTCTATCATCATTTCTTCACTGACTGAAGCGCCTTGTGAATCAGTAACAGTAACTGTTACTGCGAATATCATTACATATTCTGAGATAATTGGGAATTGACAGATTGTTCCAACACCTGCTAAACCGCCACATCCAGGGAGTATACCACCTTGGTAGGCCCATGCGTATTCTAGAGATTCACCTGATGGGTCATCTACATCGAATGCTTGTACAGACATCTGAAGGAATTCTTCTTGTCCAACTACCAAGTCGCCAAGTGTATTCAAATCAAATGATGTGATCATTGGTAAGTTATTAACAACATCAAGAGTCATGGTCTTATGGTTATTTGAAGGGCGTTGGTCTGTTGACTTACCCAGTAGTGTTAGAGTCGCTTCGAATGTGTAAACTCCTTCTTCAAGAACGATTAGATCACATGCAAATCCAGTTAATGACGCCGGAGGTATTGCCGATGCGTTCATTCCTAACTCTGCGTGCATATATGCCGGTTCGATTCCCACACACTCATTCACAGTGCTTGTTTGTGTATTGGATTCACCTTCTTTGGTAGTAGAGAAGGCGACTTCCCAGTCATAGGTAGTCATTTCATTGCTTCCACGATGTTCAACTTGGACATGTATCCTAGATATCCCTACATTTAGATCTCCGGTTTGCCCGTCACTGACTGAAAATGTTGGTTCACCGTCTCCATTGGAATCATATCCTTGGAACACTGTAAGAGTTGTAATACGAATGTCGTGATAGTTATTTACTGCTCCAGTGATTTCATCTATATTAGAACCAGGGTAATCGTCAGAAGTCTGTGTTTCTTCGCACATATGGTACAAGATTGTTTCAGAGGTTTCGTTTCCTGTACCGTTATCGGTAGATGTTTCCCAGCATGATTCGAATGAGTCATAATCAACATAGCTCATCAAGGTTGCTTCCAATGAATATTCTCCTTGTTCCTCATTACTATCAGGCATTACACTTCCTTCATATGACCAAACGCTTTGATAACTCAAGACTGTTCTTGTAGCGTTTGTCACATTATTTGGGTCTTCGCCATGTCGGAAGATCTCAACTGGAGTTGTTGTCATTGTTCCAGCGGTTAAGAGGGTAAGTCCACCATTTAACAATAAATCGTCACCGAGTGTGCTTTGTGCTGATGTGATGTCTCCACGTATCTTTAGGAGAACTGAAACATTTCTAGGATTGAATCCATTATCAGCTGATCCATTGGATGTAACTGTTAGAGTGAAAGCCTTTTCATCTGAACCGGTCACTAAATCTGAATCCTGTCCATTCCATGACATGTCAACTGAAATATCAACCCAGTCTACGACATTTACAATAATTTGTTGAACATCATTACCCGGGTCTGCATCGCCAATAGCATTGACTATGACTTCGATAACATAGAATCCTGCAACTGGAGTCCATTGGATATCAGTTCCAGATTCTGTTTTGAGAGTTGTTTTTCCTCCACCGAGGATTGCTCCTGCAGCAAGGCTAGAAACTGGGCAAGCGAGAATATCGTCGCAGATAACGTTTCCATTTTCCCAACTTAGTTCATTACCTTGTGCATCTAGCACGACTGCTCCAGCATTGCCGCTACCATCATTAGAATAGACGGTTACAGCGTAACCCATCTCATCTATTGCAGCATCGCCGCTATTCTTAATGAATGCAGCAAAGGTTGTAGCTTCTCCAACTTTTAGCTCGTTTCTGCAGCCATTGTTGTTACAACTTGTTTCTTTCGGTGATGTAATGGCAATTGTTTCTGCATCTGCGCCTGAACGGGCACCTGCTTCTTCAATTATCACGGTTTCTTCAAGCTCGACAAAGTCAATACTAGCAAAAATACTTGCTAGCATCAAAGCGACGAGAATCATAGGGGTCATTTTTCGCATATTCATACCTCCGTTGGTTCGGTGAATTACACCACTTCATGCTTGGTATTTATACTATAGCAAAATAGAGCATGGGGGAATCAAGGCACATATAGTGCCAAATAAGCAATTAACACCCTCTCAGCAGGCTTTTTAACAAGAAATTAATCTAATTGGTTGTAAGAAATCATATTTTTGCAGGGCTCGTTTAAAATATATCATAAAAATGAATTCAAATGGCAAATGAACAAAATATGTGCGATTCTAACTATATCCTCTAAGAAAAAAATTAGTAATCCCTCAATGCTGCAGCGGGTGAAATCTTTGCCGCCCTACTAACTGGAACTGCAGTGGCCACTAATACCAGCAACCAGCCACCGAAAAATACGATTAATATAGAATTCCATGGTAAGGTAAATTCTGCACCCTGGGACTGCCAGAATGCCGTGTAGAGCGCTCGGTGAAAGCCTATTGCCACGATGACTCCATTCAACATTCCAAGTACAGAAACCCATGACACTTCGACGAGGAATGAAATTGTAACCATACGTGAACGGTAGCCTAAAGCCCTGAGGACTCCAATCGTCCGTTTCCTTTCAGATACGGAACGAACTGTTACGACCCCTATTCCCGCAATGCCAACAATTAACCCGAGCGCCAAATATCCTTCAAATATTGCCAAGATTGCTAGAACAAGAGATTGTATTAGCATTACTTCATCAGAAAGTACCAACACTGTAACTCCTTCACCGGAGAGATCGTGTTCAAGATTTTCAGCAACCTCGGCAGCAGCGAATCTCGCATCACTCGGTTTCCCGGTTACTGAAAATGACTTTAGATTCGAAGTATCAAAATCTTCACTCGCTTTGGCATTATCGGGAACACTGACATACAATCTTTCTAACTTTCCAGAGAATTGTTGTTCAACCACTTCTTCATTCATCCAGATGCCGGCAGAAAACAAATATGAGGACTGTTCTAAGAAGCCACCAACTTGTACAAGCCTAGTATTGGCAGGGTTGGAACTTTCAATTAGTAAAATTGAATCTCCAATTGAAAAACTCAACGGAACTAAGGCAGTTTCAGCCGAAGCAGATTCTAGTCCAAAGGAAGCATCAATGAAGACTATGTCGTTACGATTTCCAATTGAATTCCATGCATCTTTCTCGGTAACACCTAAACTTTGATCCCAAATGTGAAGAGGAAGTCCTCCATGTTGTGAAAATCCTTCATCAAAACCACGTAATAAATAGGGCATAGATTCACCTTGTGAATCCTCTATGAAAACTGTTGAGCGATAAACTCCTCCAGTGGCATCTATCATCGATTTATCTGTTGCATTTAGATTCCAATCTAAATGATTCTCTTCCAACTGTAGAGGCCTTGATGCTGGAGCCATCAATAATATCTCGAACTCACCTTCTGCTTCATACACGAAATCGCCTGAATAGTTCTCAAATTGTTCGGCATATCCGCCTAAGACAATTACTGAAAATACAGTTATTGAGAACATCCCCATCACTACTGCAGTACGCATTGGCGTTGAGAGAGGATGGGCAAGAGCAACAGGAATTACTGGCCCTAGGCGTTTTGTTAGTAATTTTGCCTTACCAATCCGTTGCACAGCAAGGGGAGCCAAACTGGTTAGAACCAACACCCCTGCAAATACTTCTATCAGCCCGAGGGTGATGAAAGCAAATTCATTAGGTGTTGTCATTGCCCTTACTGGGTCAATTGGTGCTAATAGCAAAGTCCAAAGCAATAGCAAAACCCCTGTTAATCCAAGTGTATTTCTTCCTCTGTGACGCGCTAAGTTCGCTATGAAGTTTGATTTACCCTTCAGTTTTAGTACAACTTGCCATGTCAATACAGGGGTTAGCATGATAATAAGACAAATGCCTGCCCCTACCCACAAAATATAGGATAAACCATTTCCAAAGCCTACTAAGGCTAGGCCAAGAGCGCATATCGCAAGGCCTCCTGCCATTATTATTTGAACCAACAATAACGTCCAAGGAACTCCTTCATTATCGATTTTAGCGGTACCACGAAGGGCTTGAACTATGTTCAAGTTTGAAGACCATATAGCGGTGGCCCAAAGTGTTATGATCGCGATGAGGAATCCCCAAGCCCATCCAGAAAGAACAGAATCTATAGTCCAACTGAAACGAAATAACCCCGCTCCAACCGAAGAGAAAATATTTGAGAATCCAATACTTATCAGCCAAGCTAATAACAAACCAAGAATAGAACCTACCAATCCTGCAACGCTTGCGATTAATACTCCTTCTTGTACCGCTAGTGCCCTTGCATCTGCTTTCTTTAGGCCGAGAGCTCTTATCGTACCCATTTCTTCTCTGCGTGATTCTGAAAGCATCATTATGATAGTTAGAACTAGTAAGATTCCTGCTGCGATGGTGAATGAACCGAAAACAAGGAACATTGCGGCCATTACACCACTCGTCTCTGCTGCTGCTTCAGCAGATTGTAATTTTACAGGAGATAAGAGGAGATTACTATCCTCCATTGTTGACCTTTCATCAAACCATAATTGAATCGCAGCAACGACCTGTTGGTCTGTTGTTGAATTAGGACTCAGACCTCCACCAGAGAGGAGCAATATTGAACGCTCATCATCATCTGCTAGTGCCAACTGTTCTGCATCATTTAATGAGACCAATCCCAATACGATGGAATCTAGTTGCTCCAGTGTTTCAAAACCTTGCACTGAACTGTATTGACCACCATAGATTAATCTGGTTGCGGAACTGTTTCCAAAGGCATATGGTAGCACACCTTTAACCCAAAAATGACTATCATTATCGAGTGATTCAAGTGCATCCATTCTCGTAGACAATAACACACTTCCATCTTCAACAGATAATGTTGAGTTGGCGCCTCCAAATGCTAAGAACATCTGCGGCATTGCGCCGATACCAGGCGCATCTGAAAGCAATGGTAAGCGAATCGATTGTATCTGTAAGTTGTCATTAAACTGAAGTAAACCATTTTGGTAAGAACACCAGTTTTGATCATTTTCAAATTGTATTGATGTTGTAGAGTCACAGGATTCTGCTATCGGGCCTTCTATCTGAGAAATGTTTTGAGTAGGGTATGAAGATGATTCGGCTTGGATTGTAAAAGTCCCTGTAAATGTGCCATTGATGAAGGTGTTTTCAGCCTTGTAATATTCATCGCTGAGTAATCCAGAAATCATTAGATGCAGTCCTTGTTCATTGGCAACAAAATCGCTTGAGATAATTCGCCCAGAATTATCAATGACATCCGATGCAGCTGCAAGTGATTGCAAATCACTATCGAATGACTGAATGGCTATTGAATCATTGCCTTCACTAATTACTAGCCATTGGTATTCATCTCCTAGATTGGATTGGTAAGATGCAGAAATGGATAGAATCTGGTTTTCGCTTGAAAACGATTCTACATAATCAGAATTCAAATCATTCTCCGATGCTAAAAACAATTCATTTTGGTGAGAAATCAATCCTTGTACCCCATCTGGCGCTAATGCGAAATCACCTAGCAGTCCTTCGTCTGGCGCCCTCCATATCCAAGCATCTCCAGCGCCCTCTATTTGGAATCCAACACCGTTGACACTGGTATGCCATAGTCCTCTTTCGCCTTTGTAGAGATTGGTAATAGTTGAATCACTGAGTGTAATCAATTGCTCATCATCAAATTGTACATCAATCAGTGGAACTTGCAAGATTTCCATCATCACGCTATCGGGGGAAAGCAATGTAAGATTTTCTCTAAGAGCAGATACATCTTCCCCGTTTACACGTCCCAGCCCTGCTGTAGAGGAGATTGTGAGGGCTCCTGTTGATTCTTCAACTGTCAATTCCACTCCAACATCTGAAGATTTTATGTGTTTGTCAATTATCTCCTCAATCTGTTCCAATAGTGGGTCGATTTGATTACGAGATGTCAAAGAATCATCTAAGGAAAATGCAACATTATTGATTTTATTGTCAAGCGAGTGGAGGGTTTGCGAAGTCGCTAAATCGGTGAACATAGTGGCAGTTCTCGTGCCACCTCTCGCCCCTTGGCCGACATTTTTTACAATTTCAAGGATTTGGAATGTTCCTTCTTTGCGAACTCTTTTTCCATCTTCACTAACAAACCAATCAACTTCGACTAAATCTCCTACGTCAACTTCTAGTTCTTTAGCAAAGACAGTATCAACTGCAATAAAAGCAATAGATTGCTGACTAAGATTTTGTCCTTCATCAAAATTGAGATTTGGCTCATATAAATCTGAAAATCTCAGCCCATTATCACCAATATCAGACCAAATCAGTTCTGAATCGACTGAGGCGTTTCTTGCAAACCAAGCAATGTTGGCCTTTGAGTTACCATTTTGCGAACTGGCACTTACAGATGTTGAATATCCATATTGACGGCCTTCAACTTTATCTTTCAGGGATTCTGTATTGTTTATCTCTTGCCAGATATCTTCAGCCATTTGTTGTGAAAATTCTACTTTGGCTCCTGTATATGGGTTGAAACCTGAAATCATTAGATCTGTTTCATCATAGGCCACTTCAACTTCCCATCTGACCGTTTCATCCAGGGAATCGCCTACAACCAGTGAAGAAGTAATAATCGCGCTAGCGATTACAAGACCGGCTAATAGTAAAGCAGCCTGTCTTTTTCTGCGCAATACATTCTGGCTTGCTAGCCTCCAAACAACCAGACGTTGAGGAACTAGCAAAGGTTGGATTAAGACATGGCTCAAGAGAGCAACGCTCAAGGCACCAACCCACTGATTGATGGTTGATAATTGCAACCAATTTAGCAGCACAAATACTAGCAAGGCATCCACTATGGGCCCAAAAATCAACAAACCTATTTTGCCCCATCCAAGTTGTTTTCTACGCCCTAAACCATAGACTGAAATCAAACTGGGCACCAGTATTATCACACTGATGAGAAGCAGAGACAGAAGCAGAATCACTCCTCCTCAGAGTTATCGTTGATGATAAGCCCATCATCCATCTGTAGTATCCTATCACATTGTTGTGCGATTTTAATGTCATGAGTAACAACCAATAATAATGAATTATTTTCGAGATTGATTTGCTTTAATAATTGCATGACTTCACCAGAAGTTCCACTATCGAGGTTTCCAGTCGGTTCATCGCAGAGAATTACTGAAGGCGAATGGACGATTGCTCTGGCGATTGCTACTCTTTGTTGCTGACCTCCTGATAGTTCAGATGGTCTATGATTGGCTCGGTCTTCTAAGCCGACTGAAGATAATGCTTTGAGAGCACCTTGTCTTGCCTCGGAACTTGCTTTACCGACCAATAACAATGGCAGTTCAACATTTTCAACTGCTGATAATACTGGCAGTAGATTGAAATTTTGAAAGATAAATCCGAAATTATGCGCTCTCATCTCTGTTCTTTCGTCATCTGAAATACCAAATAATTGCTTACCATCAACTAAGACTTGACCTGAACTAGGTTCATCTATTCCTGATAAAACATTGAGCAGTGTTGTTTTTCCACAACCTGATGGCCCCATTATTGCTACCATCTCTCCTTGTAATAACTTGATATTGATGCCGCGAACTGCTTGCACCATATTATCGCCGCTTTGGTAAACCTTCCACAATGCTCTGGCTTCCATCGTAGTTCGCATGATTATTGCACAACAGAACGCGTTGATAAACTACCGCTTAGAGCGTTGCTACATGGCCAATGCAGTATTACAGATAATTGCCTTTGGCCCTTTGGCCGAACAATTATCCGCAAAAAATCTACAGACACCCTATGTTGAAGGCGAATCAATTCAATATTATGTGCAACAACTTGGCGCTGCAAAGTGGCTAGAAATGGGATTAATAGTTGCGCTAAATGGCGAAGTTTGCCAATTACAATCAATTCCAATGCAGGGTGATGAAATCGCACTATTACCTCCTGTTTCCGGTGGTTAAAGAGTAAATTAGAGCGAAGACTTCAACAAAGAAGGGCAGTTGCCATAGAATGAGGAAGCAATATGGCATTTACTCCAGGTACTACTGAATTGGTTATTCTTTTGGGATTATTCTTTATCTTGTTTGGAGCAGATCGTCTTCCTAAGATGGCCAAAGCATTAGGCCAAAGCAAAGGTGAATTCCAAAAAGGTTTAGCTCAAACCAATAATGCAAGAGATACTCTTACCGATTTAGAAGCAGGCGGGCGTACCCCGGAGCAAGTATTAGCACAAAGAGCCAAGGCAGTTGGAATTAATCCCGCTGGTATGAAAAGCGCAGATCTGGAAAAGAAAGTATCTGCTCTTGAAGCGCTTGATTCAGAAGAATAAGTCCACTAAAGTTAGGACTTACGCTTGATATGCATTGCTGAGCCACAGATATCACATTCCGCAACCGGTCCTTTTTTTGAACGGTCAACATTTGCAGGAACATCTATTGTCTTGCGGCATCCTTCACAACGTAAATGCCAACGCCAAACTTTCTTTGCACCGCTTTGACCAACATTTTCAATTTTTCCACCAGCATTTTTTACTGCATTTTGAAGACGATAATCATCAGTGTACAAAGTTGCATCTAAGGCAATAGTGAGGGCTAATAAGTCCAAATCAACATTGGATAATCGGGGCAGGTCTCCACTTTTTGCAGCAACAACTTTTGCTTCTTGTAGCCATGACTGCGTTACATCCCTCCAATCTATATCGGCTGCGCCAATTAGCATTGAACGCTGTGCAGAAACTTTCTCAAGTTCTTCTTTTTGTGATTCTGCACATATACCACCTGCCAATTTATCCATTGGCCAATATAGCAAAGCCGCTGTATCAAGAACCCGCATTACCCTAAGCCTGTGCGAACGACCCTCATCAAGACACCGCATACCCACACATTGATGAGAAGGACCGCAAAGCCGAGCATATGTCATGGAAGGAGTCGGTCATTGACGCCTTCGATGTTTTTGGACCTGCGAGTTTGGCTGTAATTTCATTTACTGAAGCCATAATCCAGCCAGTCCCCCCTGATGTAGTCTACTTACCAATGCTAGTTGCCGAAATGGGTAATACGCCAACTGTAATTTGGCTATGGCTGGTGGTTACAATCGCTTCAGTTCTCGGTTCAATTGTAGGATATTGGATCGGTGGGCGATGGGGTAATCCGTTGATGCATCGATTTGCAAAACCGCATCATGTCTCAAAAGTCATATTTTTGAGTGAAAAATATGGCACACTGGGAATATTTATCGCCGCCTTCTCACCAATCCCGTACAAAGTATTTGGATGGATTGCTGGAATGACAAATATGGAAAAGAAATCATTTGTAGTTGCAGGATTCGCTGGGCGTGGTCTAAGGTTTGGAGTTGAGGCTTTACTGATTGGATTCTATGGCCAACAAGCACTTGATGCTATTATTTGGTTCCTTGACCATGAGATATTGTTAGGAATCGCTCTAATCATTACGGCGATAATTACCTGGTACGCATGGCTATGGTGGAATGGACTCGATGAACAGATACCAACCCTTGAATGAGATACTGAGGCGCAACTAACAATAAAAAAAGCCGACAAACAAAGGTGAAGTGTTATCAACGGGTTGTTGGTGGGCAGGCTGTCGCTCGTGTGGTGTAGCTAGGTCCATCATAGTGGGTTTTCATCCCGCCGACCCGGGTTCGAATCCCGGCACGAGCATCTATGACAATTACTGAGATTAGCGATGCTCGTGCCTTGCCGAGAATTTCACTTTGATTGATAATAATCGAATCGCTCCAATTCTTCGGCCCATCACAGCATCTATGACAATTACTGAGATTAGCGATGCTCGTGCCTTGCCGAGAATTTCACTTTGATTGATAATAATCGAATCGCTCCAATTCTTCGGCCCATCACAGCATCTATGACAATTACTGAGATTAGCGATGCTCGAACCCTCTCTCGAGCATGGGTTTAATCAAGTCGGATTATACTGAATATTGATACACCAAGCGCCTGTGCCAGTAACATGAGCGCAACACCTGTCAAGATTCTTGGACTCTCTGGTTCATATGGACTTACTTCAAAAAACGGACTACTCCTCACTGTAGCACTCGATGAGTGTAAGGCCTTAGGTGCGGAAGTTCACGTTTGGGATTTGGTTGAAAAACCTCTACCATTAGTTGGTGCAGAAGGAAGTTGGGACGATAGTAATGTCAAAGAGTTTCAAGCACTAGCCATTGAATGTGATGGATATATTTTGACATCACCTGAATATCATGGCACTATGTCTGGTGTTATGAAAAATACTCTTGATTGGGTCTACAAAGACCATGTAGGTGGAAAGGCGTTTGGATTGATGTCTACTCTAGGCGGAATTACAAATTCCAATACGCTCAACCATATGCGTATTGCCATTAGATGGATTCACGGGTGGTGTGTGCCAGAACAAGTAGCAGTTGGCAAGGTTAAGGAAGCATTTGATGAAGATGACAAACTCGTTGATACAGAAGTGGCTCAAAGAGTAGCAGAGTTGGCTCAAAGCGTAGTTAAGGCATCTATAATGCTTAGAGATAACAAACAATAATCTTTTGATTTTGAGAAATGAACATAGGTTCAAAAAGGATTGACTTTTGACATAGCCATGAGTGAAGAATTGATCATAAGACATGCTGCTGAAGCCGGTACTGACTTTTTACTATATACCGGTAATCGTTGTGGATATTGTATGGCTGCAAAGCGAATGTTCAAGCAGAAGAATCTAACTTTTACGGAAATAAATTTTGATGAACATCCTGACATTAGAAATGATGTAGTAACTACGACTGGGAGAAGAACTGTACCGGTCATCTTTGACTTACGCGGAGAAACACCAATGTATATCGGTGGTTTTGATGAGACCAATAGTTATCTAAAAAAGTAATTATTCAAAGGTCTTTAACCATTCAGTCAACTCATTATGGTGCTCAATAGGGATCATATGACCTTTCTTGTGCTCTACAAGTTCAACAGCCCAACCTGCAGTTTCAAACAGATGTGCAACTGCCCATCCATCTTCGATTGGAACCCTTATATCTCGTTCACCATGCATCCAAAATAATCTTTTTCTATCTAACTCTTCCAAGCGTATCCGTAGTTCCATAGGTCTTACCACTCTAGTTCCAATGCAAATTAATCCCACTATACGGTCTGCTATGGGCAGTTGAAGGATTTCTTGGGCCATCGCACCACCTTGACTAAAGCCACCGATAACCAGAGGCCCTAGAGGTGCATTTTGGGAAATTAGTTTCTCCAGTTGCGATAGACTTGAATCTACATCAATCAGTTCAATACGTGAAAGATTAGATCTGCGAGTCGTATCTGCATCATAATCTTCGTATCTCCACCAAGTTCTGCCTCTTACTGGATGCGAAAATCGACCCTCTGGAATGAGAAGTGTCCATCCTTCAGGACATATCTTTTCTGCGAATGGACGCATCATGCTGGAATCACCAGTCATACCATGCATCAAGATGAGAGTTGGCATTAAATCACCTAACTACCAAAACAATTTGGCTCATAGAGTCCACTGGGTAACCAATGCCCCAGCGACCTTAAGATGAATAAAGGAACCTGGACCACGTACTGTAACCGTTAGCGAATATTCTCCTGAATTGCTTGGAATCGTGCCTATAGCACCCTTTTCAGTAGCCCCAGCACCCCATGCTCGAGTTAGTGGACTTGCACCTGCATGGTCTTTCATCGTCAGTGAACCTGAGCCGCCACCATTTGAGATTTCAACGTCTAAATACCATACCAATACATTCCAATCCTCTCCGCTTGGATGTCCACTATCCAAGAAAGAATCATAGATGTCATTTTGACTATTTTCATATCTTTGATCCATTAAATCTCTAGCCCGATAGAAGAAAACATCTCCATCATAGCCCTTTTTGTCCAAGGTTAATGTCATGCGAAGTTGTTCTACTCCGGTGACATTGGTCCAAACCAATGACTCGATGAATCCTTTTCTTCCAGAGAATTCGTATTGTAGTCGCTGCCCATCATCAGAAGTTGCAACTACATTTGCAACGCCGTTGTAAATGTTATTCGTTTCAGCATCCCATGAGATTCCGAATAGATTGAAACTCCATTGCTGTCCGTTTTCCCAGGGGAAATTGAATACTTGCTGTGGCTCACCTTCTTCAAAGACAGAGAGACCATCGATATTAATACGGCCAAGGAATGGGTTGTGATTGATAACTGCGTGTCGTTGTGCTTCTCTTTCACTTGAGATACCCAGCAAATACTGTTGTTCCCCGTCATCTATTTCTGCGACAACAAGCCTAGCACTATCCTCTCCAAATTGAGGCGTTACGAAAGAATACAGCCATTGGTCACCGATTTCCCAGACTGGTAAATCGATTTCATCGCCAGTAGTATCACCTATTGATGAAGGTACATCTCCACCTTCTAAGCATCCCGCTAATGATAGTGATAACATCAAGGCCGTCAATAACAATGGTACTCGCATAGACATCCCTACTGCTCACCCGTTGAAAGGGTAACGCTCAATATTTTGAACAATTTCAAGCTCAAAGTAAATTTGTACCAGCAAGAACTACTGCTACAATTGACATCAACTTGATTAGAATGTTTAGAGATGGACCAGAGGTATCCTTGAATGGGTCACCGATTGTATCACCAATGATCGCTGCATCGTGAGAAGCATCGCCTTTCTTAGCACCTTCAATGTGTCCTTGCTCAATCGCTTTCTTTGCGTTATCCCAAGCACCACCAGCATTAGCCATGAATAAGGCCATTAGAACGCCAGTGACAAGAGAACCTGCAAGAAGTCCACCGAGTGCTTCAGCACCAAGTACAACTCCAACAATTACTGGAGCAGCTATTGCTACGACACCAGGCCCGATCATCTCGCGAAGAGCGGCCTTTGTTGAAATGTCAACACACTTTTGTGAATCTGGCTTAACACCTTCTCGGCCTTCTAGCAATCCATCAATTTCACGGAATTGTCTGCGAATTTCTTCAACCATTTGTCCTGCAGCCTTTCCGACTGAGGTCATGGTCATTGCACCAACTACGAATGGTAGAGAGCCACCAATTAGGAGGCCTATTACTACCATTGGCTCGGTTAGTTCAAGAGTGAAAGTTGGATCTTTCGCAAGAACCGCTGTGGTATATGCTGCGAAGAGTGCGAGTGCGGTTAGTGCCGCTGAACCAATAGCGAATCCTTTTCCAACTGCTGCAGTTGTGTTACCGATTGAATCTAGTTCATCGGTAATTGCTCTGACATCATCACCAAGGCTACACATCTCAGCAATTCCACCAGCATTATCTGCAACTGGACCATATGCATCGACTGTCATTGTGACACCGACAGTTCCCAGCATTCCCATTGCAGCCATTGCGATTGAGTATAATCCATATGTATCTCCTCCGAAATGATTTGCACCGTAGATACCTGCTGCGATTAATAGTACAGGGATGAAGGTAGACATCATTCCAACTGAAAGTCCTGCTATAGCATTTGTTGCAGGTCCGGTTTGTGACATCTTACCAATGTGTTGAATTGCCTTTGGCTTAATGATTCCAAATATTGGTTCAATACCAGTATAGTATTCTGTAACCAATCCGATTAGGATTCCTACAAGACTACCAAGAAGTACAGCGTGCATTACACCATATTCAACAGCGATCAATCCCTGATTGATAGCGCCATAACCACCTGCAATGAATAGAATCGCTGCGATAAAGGTAGTATTACGAAGTGCTGCTGCTGGGTCGCTTCCATTCTTTAGAATAGTCATTGAGAATACGCCAATGATGGAGGCAATATATCCAATTAGGCCAAGAAGAATTGGAAGAAGTATGTAATCTGCTTTAGTTGCCTCATCGAAGCTTGAAGCGATAATCATTGCTGCAATTATTGAACCAACGAATGATTCAAAGATGTCAGCACCCATTCCAGCAACGTCACCAACATTGTCTCCGACGTTATCTGCGATAACACCAGGATTACGAGGGTCGTCTTCTGGAATACCAGCCTCAACCTTACCGACTAGATCTGCACCAACGTCAGCAGCCTTTGTGTAAATTCCACCACCAACACGGGCGAATAGGGCAATGGATGAAGCACCCATACCGAATCCTGCAGCCGCAGAAAGTTCGCTTGATGTTGCATTACCAGCATCAAGCCAGAATGCAACTAAGGAAATACCTAGAAGACCAAGTCCTCCAACTGATAGACCCATAACAGCGCCACCGTTGTATGAAACTGCTAGTGCGGCAGATTGTCCACCATTCTTTGCAGCCATTGCAGTTCTTCCATTAGCGGAAGTTGCTGCACGCATCCCAGATAATCCTGCTAGAACTGAAGCGATTGCACCTCCGAAGAAGGCAATTGATGTGTTAGTGTCGGTTATCTGTGATAATAAGGCACCAACAATGACTACGAATACTGCTAGTACTTTGTACTCTGCAGTAAGGAATGCCATTGCTCCGTCTTGAATTTCTGCTGTAATCTCGGCAACCTTTTTGTTGTCGATTTCAATGCTGTTTACTTTCTTGTATAGAATAAAAGCAATAAGTAGGCCAAAAAGACCTGCTGCTGCTGCAATCTCGGGGATATTTTCCATCATTGGTAACACCTTGTTAACCCGCCGAACTAAAACCCCCTCATAAGTGAATCCCTAAGCGTAATGGATGACAGTAGCCATTTCGCTTAGTTTGAACATATTCAATACCTTTTTTGCTCAAAATGATTGGAATAAATTAGCAACGGTTGAAAGGGATAAGCCACCGCCGTAACAGTATGGCGATTAGTGCTGAAGAGGTTTTAGCCGAAATTGGCCCTGTTCAGGAGATTCTGGATGCCCATGACGGTGTTGTTACAGTCATTGACACAAGTGATGGCAACATCATGCTCTCATTGGATGGTGGCTGTAGCGGATGTTCTTCCACTCCTATGACCGCAATGCAGATTTATTATTCACTAAAACAATTGGATAAGATCAATGATGTAATATTCGTAAATGGTGAACTACCAGAATATATGCGCACATTTATTGACCAAAAAATGGCTAAGGAAGCCGAACTAGGCGAGCAAGAACCTGGTGAAATAGTCTGAATAATTATTCTTCTGAATCATTGGATTCATCTTTCTTGTTGATACTGTGTGGGTTTGCACCAAACGAAATATTTTTTCCCTTGATATTCATTTTTGCCGAGAACGCTAGTATTAGACAAATCAAGGATAATGGCTTTGGCAAATAATTGGAACCCCATAACTCTCCACCTGATAAAGAAAGCCACCAAAGTACAGCCGCAGATGAGACCAGTAAGATTGCAATTGCATTTTGAGCCATAACCTCTGCTTTTTCAGAACGGCTGAATGTTGCGATTAAAGCGAATAATATGGCAGAGGTAAAACATAGTGATTGAGCCAGATTCTCAATGCTGTCAACTCCCACCATATTGACTGCTAGAGCCATCTACTCTTCAAAAGTTGGGATAAATTAATTAATTTCATTTCAAATTGGACCCGTCTTTATTCGCAATCTTTGAGAAGGGTGGCCATCATCAGCAAGTATGGCGGGCGCATCTTTCATCTTACCCAAGGCCCGCCCGAGTGGTCCACCTTATTTTTCCCGCAACCAAGTAGCCAATGTAATGCATCAAGTTGCGGTATTACTGGAACTGCAAGGAGCCAATGTATTCCGTGTGCGCTCATACCAAAATGCAAGTAGAATACTTGGCTCATTAACTTCTGATTTGGGCGAATTAATCGCATCCGGTGAAATCTTTGAAATCAAAGGAATAGGCAAAGGATTGGGTTCTGCGCTAACTCAATCTGTGCAAGAAGGCAATTGGCCTAGTGATTGGATTGACTTGCATAATAACACTCCACAAGGACTGATAGAAATGCTAGGCATCCCTGGTTTGGGTCCAAAGCGAATTAAATTGATGCATGATGAACTAGGTGTTAATTCTGTAGCGAGTTTGAAAACGGCTGCATTAGAGGACCAAATCGCACCAATGAAGGGTTTTGGAAAGAAATCTCAACAACGAATGCTAGATGGTATTGAATTGTTAAGCAGATTTAGAGCAAGAAGAAGACTAGATATTGGCCTCAAATATGGCGAGGCATTTACTAACAAAGTTGCCGCCATACCTGGTGTTGTCAGTGCGACATTAGCAGGCAGCACAAGGCGAAGAAAGGAAACCATAGGTGACCTCGATGTTGTAGTTGCAGTTGCTGATGAAGATCATCAATCCGTTGCTAATGCAATTCTCAATCTGAATGGTATAGCCGATGTTAAAGGCGCAGGTGATTCTAAAATTAGTTTGATTCTCGACACATCTATTTTTGAAGAAGGCTTCACTGTTGGCCATATTGATTCCAATGTCCTCGAAGCAATTGGAGGAGATGATTACGAACAATTAGAATCTGGTGGAACAATAGATGCTCAAGTGAGACTGGTACCTCCACATGTTGCTGCGTTCACTTTGGCATACTTTACCGGAAGTAAAGAACACAATATTGCAATGCGCCAAAGAGCGATTAGCAAAGGCCTACGCCTCAATGAGTTCGGGCTAATTCCTGACATTGAAGCAGGTGAATTGAAGGGAATGGCTGCTGCTAAATTCTCTTTAGCAGCAACCACTGAGCAAGAAATTTATGCACATTTAGGAATGCAATGGGTCACTCCTGAACTGCGAGAAGATACCGGAGAAGTAATTGCAGCTGAATTAAATGAACTTCCAAATCTAATTGAAATGAATGATATTCGTGGAACATTACACAACCACACTACTCTTTCTGATGGCGAAGCAAGTTTGGAAGAAATGGCAGATACTGCTCAAAAAATGGGTTGGAATTGGTTGGGATTAGCCGACCACTCACCTACTTTGCAAATTGCTAATGGAGCAAGTGCAGAAGATTTGCTTGAGCAGGGTAATACAATCAAGAAATATAATCAACAATGGCAACAACAAGGAAATGATTTCCGATTAGTTCATGGAGTTGAATCAGATATCTTGGCCGGTGGAAAATTAGATCACCCCGATGAAGTTCTATCACAATTGGACTATACCGTTGCCAGCGTGCATGCAATGGGTAAGTGGAAGGCACGTGATGAAGTGCAGAATACTGAGGAATTATTACAGGTAATCGACCACCCAGCAACAACAATACTTGGCCATCCAACTGGAAGAATTTTACAAGGAAGAGATGGCTATGAAGTTGATTTATTAGCGGTTATAGAGCATATGGCTGACCATAACGATGCTGGAAGATTGAAGGCAATTGAATTGAATGCAAGCCCATATAGATTGGATTTAGATTGGCGTCTTTGTAAGCATGCAAAGGGGCTAGGTGTCCCCATCATAATCAATCCAGATGCCCACTCTATTCGTGGATTGGCAGATATCACATACGGTGTAATGTGTGCGAGAAAGGGTTGGTTGGAAAGTGGTGATGTTCTAAATTCGCTCAGCGGTGAAGATTTGATGTCACGCCTTCATCCATGATGTATTAATTGCTAATCGTGGACTGGCCCAAACATGCGCAGGAGTGAGAAGGCCGAAATCATCATCTCCATGTTGGAGAAGTTATATCCTGAAACTCCCATACCACTAGACCATAATAATCCATTTGAATTGCTTGTGGCAGTACTGATGAGTGCTCAGACTACAGATTTGAAGGTAAACGAAGTCACACCTGCACTATTTGCAAAAGCAAATAATGCTGCAGATATGACTAAACTTGATGTTGGGACAATATTGCAAGATATTAGGCAAATTGGATTAGCGCCAACAAAATCCAAGAATATTTTGCGCTTATCACAACTTATTGTCGAAAGACATGATGGCCAAGTCCCTTGCACTTTCAAGGAACTCGAAGACCTACCCGGCGTAGGTCACAAAACTGCTAGCGTTGTCATGGCTCAGGCATTTTCAGTCCCCGCATTCCCTGTTGACACCCATATTCACAGGCTTGCTGCTCGTTGGGGGCTATCCAATGATACTACTGTTGAGAGAACTGAAAAAGATTTGAAAGCAATATTTCCTCGAGAACTATGGAATAAACTCCATTTGCAAATTATATTTTTTGGCAGAGAATATTGCCCAGCAAGATTCCACGATCTCAGCCAATGTCCTATTTGCTCATGGGCTGCGACTAAGAAAAGAATCCAAGCGGAATCTAAAAAATGATTTTACCCGAACTACTCCATTGCGCTGATTACTCTAATTTTACAGAGTATTCTTCTCCGCTCTTCCAACCGAAGAATAACCCCAGCCCGATTGAGGTTAGAGGGATTCCATTGCAGATGAGAGACTCGAGCGGCTCGGTGGCAGGATTACCTGCCAGCATCCATACCAAGTAGGCTAAAAAGAGACCCGGCAGCGCCATTGCCGCACCTAGGATAAGTGTACGCAACATACGCATGTGTTATGGCAAAGGTTTCAATGCAATGAACCCAACGCTTTAGAGTTTAACGAAAGCGTCAAATCCCGAACATTGAACTTGCTCCATCGAGAACTATAGCCGTAAGTAATGAAGTAATTCCGCCAACCCAAATCAATTTGATAATTTGACCTAGTGCACTAATCTTTCCGCCCCCTCTCAATCTGGTAGCGATAATTGATACTGCTGCGATTTGCCCCAATATCAGTATCGATACGATTAATTTGAAGATCTTAATATTGCCTTGAACTGAACTTGCATCCTCCATTACTGGTAACGCAACTCCTGCACCGAACTCTGCCAATGCACCTACATCTGTATCGGTAAATCCAGTAGCAACTCCCGCTATTGCTTCACCCAATTTCAGTACGATAGTAATTGTAACATTGAGAGAGGTTACACTGGCAATTAGTAAACCCAATGAAACCCCTGCCATAGTATCTGCAGAAAGTGCTCTACGGTGACGTAGTGAAAGTAAATTACCAACAGAGCGTGAGACTAAGTCCGCTGTAGCAGCAGGTTGTCCTGAAGATTGTGCACCTTCGATATAGATTCTAGTATAGCGAGAAATTACTGCTGAATTCGTGTCTGCGTTGAAATAATCCCAGGCTCTATCAGAATTGATTCTTGTAGATAATCTCCTCTCCAAACGGTCTATGGATTTATCTAAAGCACCAAAATCAATTCCCCTAAGGGCCTTGATCGTAGCACTAGGTTCTGCACTTCGTGCCTGAGCAGTCCCGCCTAATGCACGAATAAAATCGGGGTAAGTTTCATCTCTGCGAAGAATATCCTTTTCTTCTCTACCGACTAAGAATGCCGGAATAAGCATTGGACTGAGTGGCAATGCAATCAGCAATAATCCGTATTTATCCCATTCTTGAGAGATTCCATCCCATGCATAAACAACTGATGCCGCTGTAATTATTAACAAGATGATAGTAATGCTTAGAGCCATCAATAAAGTCCTGGTGGTATTCAGTCTAAATGGTGTCTCTAGGTCATCTCTTGCGATGGTACTATCCTTCGGAATCGTCGCCCTAAAGGCAAATACTGCACCGATTTGTACAAGCATGAATAGTAATGATGCCAGCAGCAAGAACCTAATTCTTGCAGCCACTTCAATCGGTGTTTCATTAGAACTTCCAATTCCAAATAATACCAAATGTATTCCGGCGATGATCAATCCGAATAATCCAGCAGAAACCAATGACACGTAGATTTCTTTCATGATATCAACCGATTCTAACCTTGTATCATATAATGTTGAATATTGCTCTGAAACGGTTTCTTGCTCTGAACGCATAAATGCATCTATTGGTTGACCTGCTTCAATTGAAAAAGCCATCCTCGCGAGGAAGTCTGCCCACAACGGGGAAGGTGATTGCTGAGCAACAATTCTTGATGCTTCGGGCAAGGAGGTATGCCATTTATCTACCAAAACCTCAATTCTTTTTACTTCCTTAGCCAACTCACCATAATCGCTCATTTGCTTTAGAATATCGAATATTGTAGATGCACCTACTTCACCAAGAGAGAGAATCCCCATTCTAGTGATGAACATATGCATCTCTCTTTCAATTAATGTGGCAGAGCGTTGTACTTCCAATATGGGAAATATTGCCGCTGAAAACGCAACCAATAGAGGTAGAAATATCAACAGTAGTACACCAGCAAAACCACCGAATAGCGCGCCCTCAGCAAATCCTCCAGTCAAGGAAATCAATGCGATTGTAACTATTAAACCGGCTAAAAAAGATCCACCAATAAAGACGGCAATATATTTTTGAACAGGCATGTCGATGCGACGCAACGCAATTTGCCATAGTGGCAGACGCTCCATTTCATCTCCTCCTCACTTGTGGTTGACCCCAACCCACGTATCTACCGCTCTACTGAAATTATCCCACCCAGTATTGTAGTATATTCCGAGTAAATCAAAGACGTCGTCATAATGTGTTAAATCCCTGTCTACCATTTTCTGAAGTGTTGCTGCTCGTTTTAGCATCTCATCATAAATATCACGCTTATTTGAAAATCCAGCTATTGCCGCAATCTTATTTTCAAGTAAGTGTGACTGGAACATACCACGGAAATAGTGCTTATCTTTGATAGGGTCCCATTCGAACATTCCACGCGTTAAGACACCATCACTGTGCTTATTGTAACCAATTACTTCGTCAATACCAGTTACTCTTCTTGCAATACCACCACCATTAGGGTCTTCAACCACTTCTTGGAAAATCGCGAAGTTCAAGTTGTCAAAGAACCTCATTGGAACATTGATAGGGTCACCTGTAAATCTCTGAATCATTTTTACGATACTCGATGCGTGGAAAGTTGCAATAACTGGGTGACCGGTCTGCATGGCTTGGAATGCAGTCGCTCCTTCAACACCACGAATCTCACCAATGATAATATATCTTGGACGACTTCTTAGCGCAGCCTTTAGCAAATCGAACATTTCAACTCTTGATTCCTCATTTTTGGAAGAACGAGTGACAAGGCGTTGCCACAATTTATGGCGAACTTTTACTTCAGGAGTATCTTCAGCCGAGTAAATCTTGACATTGTGATCGATAAATGGAAGAATCGCATTGAGAGTTGTAGTCTTTCCAGATGCTGTTTCTCCAGATACTAGAACCGACATACCATATTCTAAACAAATCCAAATGTATGCGGCAACTTGTGATGAAATCGTTCCCCATTGGATTAATTGTGTGATAGATATCGTTTCTTCCGCGAACTTACGAATTGTGAAAGATGGCCCGAGCATCGAGACATCGTCTGAGAAAATGATATTGATACGAGACCCATCAAGAAGTGCCCCGTCGATAATTGGTTTGTTATCGGAAACTGGCCGACCAATACGCTCCGACATCGCTCTCAAGAATCGCGACAATAAATCTCGGTCACGGAATCTAATATTGGAAGTGACCATACCGAATATTTTGTGGTCCATGTGAATATGTTTTAGTCCAACTGAGTGAATATCTTCCAGCATCTCATCTGAAAGAAGCGGTTCAAGCGGACCATTTCTAATTAAATCGCGGATTACGACATAGCGTAGTCGTTCCCGTTGATTCAGTGTGACTGTTAATCTGCGGTCATCCAGGCCAATAAGTTGCCACAACTTTCCTTGACGGCGAACGGTGCCACTTAATTCAGTATCGAGTACTGTATATCGCTCTATCATTTGACCAAGGATATTTTCAAACTCAGTGTCAGTAGTAAATGCTGGTGCAGTTGGTGCTTCTTGTAATAAAGTTTCAATCAATTCTCTTCGAATATATTCTTCAGAATCGGTCAATTGCGGTTCTAGTCCAAACCACAAGATTTCGCCACCGCCTCGTTCATCATCTGCCGGAGGCTCATACATGTGTACAAAAATTGGTTCTTTGGTAATGTAAATTAAATTGTAAGGGCGCTCTTTTTTAGCACCTCTATCCAACTCACCATAGTAAATTGGCCTAGACCCATGTTGAGCCTCAAAATCTCGAACCCAATCTGCTACGTGGGGATGTGCTGCCATTACACTGGCTAAATCTCCTTTAGCAAATTTTGCATCATCATCCATATTAATCCCTCCATCAACTTACTGCTGTAATATCTACGATGAATCCCATAGAAGGTTCAACCCTCCAACCGATCGAAGATTGGACTGGTCCTGCTGCCCGAAGGTATCTTGTTACAACGATATTGCGCTTGATATCTCCACCGATCATTGCAGTTCTCATATCCAAGACTACTTCGGATGATGCTCTAAGCGTATGTAAGAGTTTAGAATCCATTTCATTCTCATCAACACAGAGCATTATTGAACGCCCTTCACTGGTGATTCTACGGAGATTTTGCATCATTTTGAATCTACCGTTTTCATCCAGATCATCTGGCATTAGAGAACTTGCAGAATCAATAATAACAATATCTGCTTTAGAAACTGCTTCACTTTCGAGTACTTGTTGGATACCAATATTTGGAAGTGCTTCAGCGATTGTTCCAAAGCGACTGAAAACCATCAACTGTCCTGTGCGAATGAATTCTGTGACACCATAGCCGATAGATTCCATTTGCTCAATCCATCCTCGCGTGGTTAATTCTGTTGTGATGACCAATACTTTGACATCGTTTTCTGCAAGCCCAAAAGATAATCTTTGACCCATCAAAGATTTTCCAGAACCGACATCACCTTGAACAATATACAATGAACGATTTGGTAATCTCGACCCCATCGAATCTGCAAGTGAATCGGTTTCTAAAACGAATGGGAATCCGTCTTCAACCGGTTTATGTGCTGCAAACATTGGATCTTCTGTATCGATTCCATCAGACATCTAATCTCACCTCCAGATTCAGTGAATCTGTTCCGCGAAAGCCGGAAGTAACATCTGAAGAAACTACTACCGAAAGGCTCACTCCATCGTTATTTTGATATGTCCAGGAATTAGAAAAAACCTCCACTTTTAATAACTTAATATCGTTCCAAACTGTACCAGTTGGCACGATTGTTGCTGTTATACTTGATGTTACCGAGGCTCCATCAACAATCACTACAAGAGTACTTTCGTCAAGGACATATTGCCCAGTATTTTGAAGATAAAAAGTCATCTGATGAGGGGACACCGAGTCATCATATTCAACTTCCATTGCATCACCTGCAAAGGAAACTGAAGTTTTTGTATCGGCTTCTTTGCCTCTACGGTCATCTTCAATCGCGCTAGACATATCCCCCCATTGATTGATTAGAACTATCGAAACAGAACTAGACACTAACAATGCTGTAACCAGCAAAATGAATGTTGATGCACCTCCATCTGCCATAGATTCACCTCATGCAAGTGTTGATGCCATGTTGACACCTTTGGCTGTAATCGCAATTCTAGAAACTGGTAATGTACCACTTTCTGCCCACTGGAGATGGAGTGTTTCACCTGAATACCAATATGGATTAGAACTTCCAGATGTGTATATGCTTCCAAGATTGGTTGGATTGTCGCCATCTGAAAATAGCCAAATTTCTCTTAGTGGGGTTATGTATGAACCAGTATTAGTGACATTAGCGTGGATGAAATTTCCGAGCGTTGCAGTGAAGGTTGCGGATGATGTCGGGGTCTGTCCTTGAACAACGATAGATGGTGCGGACGAGTAATTGCCATGGCTGGTGATTGCCACGCTAATTATCGCACCACTACCGTCAACAGTAAAGGTGCCTGTGAAGCCACCATTACCTGTCGAAGAGACAAGAATACCATTGACGTATCCGCTTCCTGCACTGCCGATCTGAACATCAACGACTGCGCCTTCCCATAGGGTGGCATCGTCGATGGTGTAAACGGGCAATGCTTCATTGGCAGAATCGATTGATTGTAGTGAAGAGTCAACTTTTGCATCAAATGATGCCACTACCATAGAGAACACGACCATCATGGTCATGCCAATAATCAAACCTCCGATTCCGACCGAAGCACCCATTTCACAATTCACCTCGTAATCCAATTGAACTACGCCAAGATTCGACTAGGGCAGAGAGTGTTAGAAGCTCTTTGTTACCAAGATGGTCTTCAAGTGCTGCTTCAGATTCCCCCGGTGCTGCCAATTGTACAATTGCCATTACCGTTTTTCCTTCATCCGCTGTTAACATTCCTGAATCGGTAGCCTTCTGAGTGAAACTGACCGCTGCCATTCCAGACATGTTGTCTAGAAGCAGAGCCGATATCGTCGGGGCTCCGATTTGGTTTGTACCCCCGCCGAGACCATCAGATGGCGCGACAAGGAACGGATTTGCTTTGAGTGCCTGTGCTTCATACAATTCAACTAACGGAGCATTATCTTCATCCATCATTCTGTCAATACCAGTAGTGGTAATGACTTCTCCTGATGAGGTGATGATTACATCTCCACTATTTGCATCATCATCCATAGACCCATCTTCTGATGTTTCTTCGGATTGTGATCCATCATGATTAGTTGATGTTTCATCCAATTTGTGTTCAACCAATCTGAGCACATCTTCGACCATGTCGAGACGTGAACTGATTAGACGTTCCAAACTAGAAGTGTCAACTTGTGCACTCACATTCACTGGTTGGGCAGGAGCGAGGCTTGCTGCCACACTCGGTACGCTTCCGATACTGTTGAGGCGGGCTTGGGTTGGTCCAGGGGATATTGTCCAAGCATCTTCTTCACTGAGTTCACCCTCTTCTGGGAGAGGTACTTGTTCAATGGCAACATTTGCCATGATCTTCAAGCGTTCTTCACTCAATAAAGCGTCTGCATCCTGGTTATCTCCTGCTCCGCCACTAAATGGCCATGCCATGTATAATTCCTCCCCGAGTCCTTAGTGCCGAAGCACTAGTATTAGGACTCAGATAAAATCAGACTACCACAGCGCCAATAGTTGCATCGTTAACTTTGAGAACATCGTAGGTCGTTCCTCCACCTACTACGTGAATATACAAAGTTGATTTAACACCACTGGTGAACGCTGAACTAGGGCCACAGTCATCGCCGGCTAAGGAAACTGCATTGATATCTATTCGGTAGCCAACGCCCGCTGCTGCAGTGTTGAGAGTTGCTAGAGCAGTACCGTCAAGACGTGAAATAGTTCCATCATTGAAGTCACCTGCGATATATTGCATAGCACCCGCTCCATCGTCACAGGAAACTTGCCATAGCATGTCAGTGTCTATTGTAGCATCAGAACCAGCGGAGAGGCGGAAGTAAACCATGTACTTGTCAGTCGAATCGACGAAGACATTCATAATTGTGACTTTCCCAGACATTTCGTCCGTGGTGTCATCGCCAGTTGCTTGAGCGTTCTGCTGTAGCTTTTCAGCGGTTTGAATGATTACCGCTGAAGCGACTGCTGCTACAAGAATAAGTGCGATAAAGACGATCATTGCGCCGATACCGATTGCTGCTACGTTGTCGTTGTTTTCATTGTTTTCGTTATTTATTTGCATGATAATCACCTCAAACTACTACGTCCCCTACAGCAGGAGAACTACCGTATTGTAAAGATTCGTATGTGTTTCCTCCACCTGTCACCGAGATGACCATGGCATTGTCTGTGTTTGTAGTAGGAGGACAATTGGCTACACTGATTGAAACGACATATGTCGTTCCTGGGTCCAGTGTAATTGCAACAGTACCTTCACCGTTTCCAGTATGGATTGTAGCGCCCAAAAAGGAGCCATCAGCAAATGATGCTGTAGTAGCAGGAGCGACTGCAGGGCAGATAACAGTGAAACCGATGTCACTACTTAAAATGGGTTGTGAACCAGCTGCTAACTCGAAGGTGGAGAAAAGTGATTCAGTTCCCACTGCTATGTCTTGAACTACCGTAGAAATCAGTGTTACTTTCGTAGACATCTGTTCTTGGGTGTCATCGCCTGCTGCTTGGGCATTCTGTTGCAATTTTTCAGCAGTCTGTATAATTACAGCCGCTGCTACCGCGGCCACCAAAATCAATGCGATGAATACAATCATTGCACCAATTCCGATAGCGGCGAGCTCATCGTTATTTTCGTTTATTTCGTTTTTCATTTCTTTTCACCTTTTTTTGTTTTTCATTTTTGTTTTTGTTTTTATTACTCGTCCTCCCCCTTACGGGGTAGAAAATGATACATGGCCTAGGAAGTTCCTCCGTTTCCCATGTCTATGCGGAGTGGCATTCTAATCAATGCAACTTCGTCTGGAGTTAAGCGAGCCACGAATGGCACCTTGTCAGTTGTAAATCCTGGCGGGAGCCATGGAGAAAGTACCACATCTGATAATGGCTCCATTGAACGGTTTTGTGCTCTAATTGTTATCGTGACCTCACCAGACCGCATCTCATAAGAAGTTGAGATTGCCAATTTGCGAGAGAGGGGGATTTCATCTGCACCATATCTTCTGGCGGCCGTTATCTCGAAGCGAAGAGGGACATTACCACCTGGGGAAATAATAGGTAAGTCCACAGAACTAGGACTGGCGGTCCAGCCAATTGGTACTGGAGGTGAAATACGCATTACTGGCATTGGAATCGGGCCATCATTGATTATTCTGACCAACAAAACGCCTGAATCTCCACCTGCTGGCCAGCGCGTATCAACACCTAACCAGAAATGGCGGAATAGGAATGGGTTGAGAGTTGATGTATTTCCGCCAATCAGATCATCGACTAGGAATTCAACTTCACTTGCAGCAGTACCGACTTCACCAATCTCTGCTGCACCTGTTGCAGTTCTCAAACGAATAAGGATATTTTCAACTTCGCCCTCTGTCACTTGCTTCTCATTTAGAAGTCGGTGTAGCATGGCAATGCTTCGGCGTAAGTATAGAACATCCTCTTCTAATTCGACAAGTGCTTTTTCTGCTCGGCGAACACTTTTTCTCGCCTTGCGTAATTTGTGGATTGAAAGGAATTTTCTAGCATCTGAAATATCCAGTTCTGTTCCCGCTAATGAATTGGTTTCATCTTGTACCACTCCATACACAATTGATTCTAATTCTCGTGAAGCAGCCATCAAACGGTCAGCTGAATCTTTACCTGCTGCAATAACGCTACGGGCTTCTTCAACTTCGCCTTCGCCGAGTTCAACATCTTGTACATCAAATTCACTTTCAAGTTCATCTAAATCGTCATCAGGCATCGTCATTCACCCCCTCATCGTTATTGTTTTCGGAAATTAAATCGGAAACTGATGTTGTTGTAGAAACTCCTTCAAAGATGGCAGTTAGATCTAATCCTTCATCCGCCAATTCATTAAGAAGTCGAGCAGGGTCTCCCAAGTCTCTTTCAATTCTTGTTGCCTTTACTTCTACATCTGTTAAGCGACCGAATAGGTTTCCATACATCTTGTCCGACTTTGCTAAGAGAACCCAAACACCGATCATGATCACAGCCATATATGCTACCAATGAGATGAGGTTAGAGCGGTCTGACGCCATTTGAGGGGGAATACCCAATACGATTGCCATCATACCGAATACCGGTAATGCCAGAATCAGTGAAAGTTGCCTTCGACCATCTGCAAGGGCCTCAAAGTGGTCAGCATACATTGTTGAAACACCTCTTCTTGCCCTCTGGTAATCCTCATGGATAAGACGGAATTCTTCACTACATGACCACGTCATGTTCCAGACCCATAAGGCTGTTAGAATGAGAATAGCAGGTCCCCACCAAGTTAATGAGAATGCTTGGCCGAGATGGAATGCGAATCCTAATGCAGCCACACCAGTGTAAACCGCTACCAAGCGCATCTTTTCATTCCTCGATGAGAGATTGATTAGGAATAGGGAAATTATCATTAGAACGACTGTTGCTATGAAACTAATAGAAAGACCCCAACTGAATGATTCAATATTCCCTTCATATGTTCCTACATCGTTGGCAACGATATTTTTATGCATCAGTGTTCCATTCAAGCTTGCAGTACATTCCACTGGTAATGATTGCGCCCACCAGTCTAAATTAACCGATTGAACCTTAAAGTTCAGAGTTTCTTCACTATTAGGACCCAGTAGGAAAATCTCTGCTGGAGATTCAAGAATGATTAGATTACCACCACACTCTAAATTGACATTGACTCCAAGAGCAAGTGCTGTTCCACCATTCTTGACAGTAACAGACATTATGGCTTCAGTTCCTTCAACTAGATCACCTTCACTGATTGTTATATCACCAATTTCGGGGTCAGAGAATACATCTAAAGCAAATGTGAATGTTTCCTCAGTAAAGACGGAATAGCCAAGATTCTCATCTGGGTGGTATAATCTAAATGTCAGATTATATCCATCACCTGGTAGAATATTTGGTCGGTTAGGGGCATCAACAATAATTCTTATTGGAGCGCTTGTATCCCATGCAGCACGTGCTGGGAGTTGGATTCTAGAACTATTACCTTGAGAGCCGGAAGTACAACTTGCGTTAAGAGATAGATAATGCACAGTGGAATCAACCATTACGGTAAAATTCCAAACATAATCATCTGCATTCAAATTGGAATTAGAAATATCAAATAACCTGACTGCTGAACATAATTCTAATTCATAAGCCACTATTGTTGAATTGAATGATGGTATGTGCGAATATGTCAAGTTGACTCCCATTGGCCCATCATCTGCTGGTGGACGAAGTTCAATCGGAGATGCCTCAAAGAATCGAGACATTTTCAAAGTAGTTCGTAACTCCGCAGTACCTTCAATTGTTGTATCGACGGGAGTGAATGTTACAACCAAGTCCGCTGCTAATGTCAAATCAGGTTCAAACTCAGCCCCTAGCACACTAAATGAGAATGGGATTGCTGATTGGCGAGGTAATGTCAATGTAGTTACCGCATCATCACCCAATTCCCACGCATCACTTTCAATAGCCAATCCTGGCATTAGAATCTCGTAATCTATCGAAACTGCGACATCTTCATTCCCAGTATTGGTTAGAATCACATTCCAAGTTCTTTCCCATTGACGGTGATACAACATCTCATCCGGCCAATTATCTGCTTCAACTATGAATAATGCACCGACTACTAATTCAACGGTACGAACGCCCAATGTTGCAGACGTAGCTGAATCCGTTACGGTGATTGTCATATTGTGCACTGCACCATTTAGAAGGTCATCAGAGCCGCCAAGTGCAGGAACTTCTACATTGACTGTGCCATCAACAACGGCGTCGATTGGCAAAGTAAATTCCTGAGTAAATGGGGTTACTGTCCAATCCCCTTCAACTGCGATAGTCACAGTTACAGTTTCTGCCAAATTACCAATATTATTCAAATCGAATAATATTTCCTGCGATGTTCCTGGGACTACAGCAATTTGAGAAGGTGCATTGATTTCAAGTAAGTGTTCTTCGCTAATATTTGCTACGATATTGGCTGACAGATTCAAACCAGAATCAGTTGAAACCCAAAGTGTAGCCATATAGAATTCGTCAAAACTAGCATCTTCGCTTGGTGTGATTCTAATCTTTACCGAACTCTCATATCCAGCCGCTATTAGAATATCGTTGGGACTTTCAAGTGTAAATGCAACGTCTGCTGAATTGGAAGAGTCCAGCCATAGGTTGAAGTTCGTTGGAGCGTTTCCGGTGTTAGTGATTATTACTCTCGTCAGTGGAGCATCATATGCACTCATGTCCACTGATTGATTGGTTGGTGAGAGTGCTGCATTGATTACTTCTCCGACCCTAATATCGATCGTGTGTGTGCCGATGTAAAGGCCAGTGTCTCTTTCTTCAATTCTTATTGAGAGTGGCTGTAAAGTATCAGCAGCAGTTTGAGGGTCTGTAGTTACTGAGAGAGTAAATGAGGAGATGTGACCTGTTCCGACAATTGGATGATCTGCGACATTTGCTGATAAATTATCGATGAGATTGGAACTAGAAGCAGTTTGGATGGTTGCGGCCCAATTATCTGGCAAGTCATCGACAATAATTAGGCGGTATGATGTCAAATCATTACCAGTATTTGAGAGATTCAAATCGAAATCGGTTTGGATTCCAACTTCTGCGTCAAGAGGCCCTTGTTCCAATATTTTAGCATCCATTATCTGTGGAATTGTAATGGTCAGATTTCTCGTTACAGTGGCCGCTATGACCCCTGAACCTGCATGCACCCCTCCTAAGGTAGGAGATGCGGTTACTGGAATCGTAATAGTTCCTGCAAGAGGATAATCGTCATCTGGTCCTTGAATCCCTAATGAGGCTGCTTTTATTTCTCCGAGATTTAATCCAGTTACAGTTGAAGGACTTACATCTGCAGTCCATCTCGATGCTTCGTCAAATCCGCCAATATTGTCTGCAGCAAAGGTGACAACACCGACTGTGAGATCTGCATCCACTGTTTCTGAGATGTCTGTCACTAAATTGTGACGTACTTCGACATTGAGGCCAAGTATTTCGTCAAGTCCCATACCATTCTTGGCATTGATGACATCTTGAACAGTTAATTCAATATGTTCTGTTGGCAAACCGGGGTCAACAACAATTACTGGCATAACTTCAACTGCTGAAGAATCAGATGTAGGCATTCCTCCGCCAGTTGCTTGAGCCATCACCCATACACTGACTGAATCGCCAGCACGATTATACTCGCTGGAATCAAGAGGGAGTTGTATAGGAGGGACTACGATTGTAAGCACTACTGTAACAGTAGAGCCTTCATTTACCAGCGGTGTTGAAGTGGATGACAGCTCTAAAGTCCAATTACTTGCCGAAACGCCCAATCCTGTATTTAGGTTGAAGGAAGTTGGAACATTACCATCATTCTGGATTTGTACTGAGATTTCAACTTCTTGCCCTGGAGTAGCCATGGTGACTCCTGCTGGCATTGTCACCAATGCAGAATAATATTCTCCAGACATTATACTAGTCACACCTGTGAGAGCATAACTTGCTTGAACTGATGTTAGAGTCAAGGTAAGACTATCCACCAGTGACCTTGATGCACCTATTGGCACTGAGACTGAGAGTTGTATAGTAGTGGTCGCATCTGGAGAGATTACCGCGGTCGATGTGCCATCCAGTGACATATCTGTCCAGCCCAGTACATCGCTAATGCCGATGATGAACGAGTCCGATGATAGACCGGTATTCTTGAGAATGAAAGTCACTGTAGTTTGCATTCCAGGCTCTGTAGGTCTATCTGAAGGAGATGCTAATTCTGCTGCATAGTTTGAAAACTCCACATCTACTTCACTTATGATTTGCGGATCTGTAAATGCAGTTCCATTGAAATGGACTGTCGCTGTCAAATTCCAAATACCTGTAATTGAAGTCGCATCGAGAGAGGTAGTAAGGACGCTAGCGGTTGCTGGGTTAAGAATAGAGCCTGGCTCCAAGGTCAAAGTATTGGACCATAGTGTGAAAGTGTTAGTTGGGTCGGCTATTTCGAAGAACGAAAGTTCCATGGCAGCAGACAGTGCCATTACCCCTTGATTGAGAACAGTTGACGTTACTGAATGAATATCATTGGTCAATCTAGCAGTGCTCTGTCCACCAAGAGGCTCAGGGATTGTTTCTCCAGTAACCGCCCCAGATTGGAAGACTCTAACATGGAAATCTAATCTTTGCTCATTATTTGCACTATTGGAATCGATAGAACCAGAAGTAGCAGCAACCCGAGCGAATAAGCTCTGTGAATCACCAATTGTGGCATTCCAAGATATCAGAATAGGGTTGCTGGTCGATGAAGCAGGTAGAACTCCGAGGTTTAAGCTTGTAACCGTAGTTTCACCAGCAGTTGGCGAACCTTGGTGTAAGAGGTTTAGTATGACTGCCCCACCGGCCGAGCCCTTATTAGCTACAACGATTCTAACTATGTGTTGCTCTTGCTCGAGGATTAAATCAACCCCTCCCCAAACAGAACCTGCGCCATCGAGTGTAATCGATTGTACAGAGAAGTCAGGGTTGGCTCTTGCACCATCACTAGCGCTCGTAAATGGAGCGATATTTGGAGTCAGTAACACCAGTAAAATCAACCCTGCCAGAAGGGTGCTAATATTTGTTCTAGAATCACGCAACAGACTCACCACCTGGATTACGGAATTGGTCGATTGTAACCTTCTTTCCTTGACGTTTCCATTGAGCTACTAACTGAACCAATAAGCGTTCATGTTCATCGTCGCTAATTCCCAATCTGCGCCTCTCTTCCCAAAGCAATAATTGCTCGGTTTTTGTCAACAAAGAATCCCTAAGATAGAGTTCCAAAGTTCTTCGATATGCATCTCGGTCAGAGATGGAGTAAACTATGGCATCACCGGGTAATTGATCGGCCCTGTTTTGAATGATATTGCCCAAATTTAATGCTGCATCATAAGAGATTTTCCTTTTGTCCAAATCCGATTGTATCGTACTGGACAATTCTTGCAACTCATAACGAGTATTTGAGCGCTGTATTTTTTTGAAGTAACGACGGCTCCTGCCGGTCATGCGTGTCGTCACCATGCCCACATCTTGTTCCCGCCAGTTATTGAAAGAATCGCTTGACACCCTCCACCCTATGCAATTCGCAGATGAAGTTATGAATTACGCATAAACACTATGCTGCAATGAACTAACGACATAAAAGGCACTCAAAAAGATGCAATACGGCATAAAGCAACCCTTGATGTGCTAGATTCCCGCCCTCACAATTAATGAGCGACACAGTGAACCTAGAAAACGGCCAAAAAGCACCTACTTTTCGTATGAATGATAGTGATGGAAATATGCATGATTTAGAAGCGATTAACGCCTCTGGAAAGACTGTTATTTTGTATTTTTATCCTCGTGATTCAACACCGGGATGCACTGTACAAGCTTGTGACTTCAGAGACCAGATGGGGAGGTTGAATAATAACCAATATTTGGTATTAGGAGTTAGCATAGATTCAACAAAGTCACATAAAGATTTCATCACTGAACAACAACTAAATTTTTCACTATTATTGGATGAAGATAAAACCCTTCACAATGCATATGGGACTTGGAGATCGAAGATGAATTATGGTAAAGAATACATGGGTTGCGCTCGTTCAACTTTCGTCATAAACCCACAAGGTGATTTAATATTTGCAAGGTATAATGTCAAGGCAAAAAATCACGTTGAAATGTTAATTCGGGAACTGAATATAGCGGAGTGAAATCCGTGAGTTCCAATGGCGAAAATGTTGGGCCAGAACTCAATCAACTTCGCAACCAAAAAGTCACCCTTGCTGGTGGTAGCATTGCATGGTGGCCATGCCACATTGGTGATAGTTGTAAGATTGGTAACGCAGGCAAGATTGGATCTCTCGCCCATATTGGAGCGAGTGTAATTATTGGTGATAATTGTAAAATTCAAGGTGGTGCATATATTGCAAACAAGACGCGTATAGGGGATGATGTCTTCATCGGTCCAAACGCCACCATAATGAATGACAAGTATCCACCTTCCGGCGATTCAAACCTGTGGCAAATCGTTGAAATCGGTAATCGCGTTGTGATCGGAGGCGGCTCTAACATCGTCGCTGGTGTTTCGATGGGTAACGATTCAGTACTAGCAGCAGGAGCAACATTGACACATGACATCCCCGTAGGAGAGGTGTGGGCTGGTAATCCTGCAAGATTCTTAATGACCCGTCAACAATATGATGCAAAGAGGTGATATGATGGATAAGAAAGCAATAGTAGCAGATTTCCTTAGTCGTTGTATTACCTATTCAGATAAATCAATTACACGAAAAAAGGCACGTGGTGACAGTGAAGATATTACTGCTTGGCAATCTTATAGGGATTTTACTGCATATTCTCTCGAAGAAGTAAATTCTGGGAAATTAGATGACTGGTTTGAGGATGACGAAACGACTAATTTACTAGATAATTGTCATGAGATCACTATTGATGATTTGGACCATCCTCAGAGAGCGACCTGGTTGAGTGGATTGTTATCACCTAGACCACTTATCTTAGCAGCGAGCGAAAACGCGGAGGGCATGGGTAATCTAGCCCCTCTTTCTTCCGTAATGCTAGTGTCAAATACACCTCCATTACTAGTAGCATCCTTGTCTCGATCAAGAGATGGCAGACCTAGAGACACCTTGGTCAATTTGAGAACAAATGGTAAAGCCATTCTTCACCTACTCCCCGCTTCACAGAGTTCTGCAGAAAATGTTGATCTCGCTGGCACACAGTTACCTGCTGATAAGAGTGAGTGGGATATTTGCGACTTCACCAATGTAGGCGACAATAAAATGCTCGTCGGTCAAGCAGTTGCTGCGATACAAGTCTCTCTTGTAGAGGAAAGGGATTTACCTCAAGCAGTCGCAAAGTTAGTAATTTTAAGAGTTGAAAAACTATTTGTCAGCGATGAGGAATCACCTGTCAATGGCCTTAGAGTATTATGCCAGCATGGGATGGACAGTTTGACTGAGTCACCGAATAGTTGGTCTGTGAAAGTGGACAAGCATTACAATTGACTAATCAGTTGTTTTTATTGAATCCCACATTTGTTGTAGACCTTGATTCAAAGATACCTTTGCTTTCCAGTCTATTTTTTGATTATTGACAATATCTGGAAGGCGCCTTACACTATCGCCATGGTATCCTTCACCAATTGTTACTGCAGGAAGTCCACCAAACCAGTTGACATCTTCCGAAACAATTGAAAATATCATCTTTTGTAGTTGAGCGATGCTAACTTCTTGCTGGCTACCAATATTGTATACATCGCCACTTTGCGCTTTGTTGCTTGCAGCTTTGATGAATCCTTCTGTGACATCATCAATCCAAGTGAATGAACGTGTTTGACTACCATCACCATGCAAAGTAATAGGTTCGTGATCGATAATAGATTGGAAGAATATCGCAACAACTTGGCCGTATTCATCACCCAATAGTTTTGGCCCATAAGCATTGAACGGTCTAACGATTCTTGCATCCAAGCCGTCTCTAATCGCATGTTGTGTAGCAACTTCATCAAGATATTTACTGGCCCCATAAGAATGCCTTTGATGGATGGCTGGATTTGAAAATACCATTGGATTACCATCACTAAGAGGTTGTTGCTTTGATTCTCCAAATGCTTCAGGGGAACTTGCCAGTACATATCTTGCATTCGTTCTCTGGGCCGATTCCAAAGTCCTTAGAGTGCCAACAATGTTAGTTTCGATGACATCTCTGGCTTTTTCATGAAACCATTTTGTTCCATTAATTGCTGCAAGATGAAATATTATATCCAAACCAGAATGAACCGATTCACACTTTAGTAAATCAGATTCAAGACATACATCACCTTCTATGAAAGTTAAATTGGGATTATCCAAAGATGCTTGTAAATTGGTTAACCTACCTCTAAATAAATTATCGAGAACAATGACCAATGCTCCTTTTTCCAATAGATGTTCAACAAGATTGCAACCGAGGAATCCAGCCCCTCCAGTAACGAGAACTTTCTTTCCTTCAAACATGGAAATCACTCATCTACGTTGCAATACTGAGAGGGTCACGACTCCATCAACTCGCTTCATTTCAATTTGGTCGCCATTATTTATTGCAATACATGGGTCTGTTTCAAAACCATGCCCATATGGCAAATCGAGAAGCGAACATGCTGGGAGTGTCAACGGACATACATCTCTGTTGACGATGGCTTTAGGACCGGCTCCTGTGTAAATTAATCCCATCAAAACATATGGGGCAACGGTGGAACCTGAACCTTTAGGATAAATCAAAATTGTATCTTTTACCGCTTCACCGTCTAAGGGATGACCTGTTTCTTCTATTACTCCTGTATCTGCATTTACATAGCCCAAATAGGTGATTGCAACATCGGTTACTAAGGCTTTACCCGTTACAGTGAAATCTTGTTGCGATAATAATCCACTTCCTTTGATTTCTGCTCCACCTTCTTGATATGTCTTAGCTGATTGATGTTGAGGTTGTGCTTTTGCTTGTAATTTAGGACGAGGCCCTGCACTTAACTGTGGGTCGATAGCATGCGCAACACATTGCTCAATAGGCATTACACTGGTTGGTAATTTGTTAAGTCCGCTAGTCAGGTAATGCTCAGCCTTCAACGAATTTGTCAACAAATGATTGTAGTGTTTACGATTATATGGCGTAACCTCTGGACAAGTATCTTGTAAAATTAGAGCCCCTGCTTCTTCCAGAATTGAGATGCTTCCATCTGCCAAAGCCAATTGATAATTCTCTCCACTTGTAAAAACCCATAACCGTCTATCAGGAATCTTTTCTCCGAATTCTGCGTGTGATCGTACTGCTGAAGCAGTGATTCTTATCTCTTCTAGGCTTGCTTGAGGACAACCGATTACAACTAAGTCAACTTGACCGGTTGGCGCCAAATCGTCATAACGTTGCTGCAAATCTTCTGCACTGAAAGTTAGTTGACCTTGCCAACCATTGTCGGGAGCTTGCCATTGTCCATCTTTGTTTCTGCCGAGTGGTGGGTCTTGTGAGTGGCCCACTGCCCAAAGCATTGGGATTCCATAATTTGCTGCTGCTGCGGTCAAGGCTTTCTTTCGGGCAAAACTCAGATGTTTAGGTAAACCGGTAATCAGTGGCATTGGACCCCAAGGTAAATTCCATTCTGGTTTGACTTGCTTTCCAATCCAATCACCTAGTACTGACCAGTCGGATAAGGTATCCATTTGACAATCGATATCGACTATGATATTGGGAATTCTATTTTCTTCAAGATGCAATCCCCAGCGTGGAGCATAGCCTGTTAATGCGGTTGCTAGTGCTGATAATCCCGATTCGCGATTTGTGATTAAAGAGGTCCAGGTATTGGAGAAACATACTGCATTTGATTCAGACCAAGAAGCGATTCCTTCAGGGTTGGTAACCCCTCTATCATAAGGCGTGCAAGAGAGTGTTGCATCGATCCCCAATCGTTCATAAGCCACAACAATCTCAAATTGTTGTTCTAAGAAATCTGGCCATGCAATGTCCATTTCTTGCATTTTTTCTTTGTCACAACCCGCTGAATTGAGGGTTGTGGGGATGGCGACAACACCGCTGTCATCTCCGCTTAAATCAGAAAGGAATCGGCGTAATCCATGTCCGCCAGTAATAACTGAAACACCCGAAACATGGGCATGGGCTGCTTTAACAAACCCATCTGCACCTGCTGTTGTAGCCAAATCTACTACCAAGCGTGCTGCCTTTTGTCTTGTCTCACCTTCTTCTCCATCTAATTGAGATTGGAGGCGTTGAGGAAGTTCCATGCTACGAGGCAGTGATTGGTCACTCATCAATTAACCCCTCTCCGCCGAGTGATAGATATGCTTTGATTAATTATTTTTCTCTCGCGTGCGCTAATTCGGTGAATAGATATTGATTAAACACCGAAGGCTTTGATACCATTGAGGAATTCCCTCTTATTCATGTCACCAAATAGTAGTACGGTTGAACATGCCCCTATTGCAGGAGAACCTGCACATGACCAAACTAGCCCAAGTGTGCCACCGTTTAGTGAACAAAACCGCAGCACTGAAATACAAAGTGGTACTAGACAAAGTGTTGTTGAAAATGGCAGATATCAAGGAGTTTTAGCACGAAACCGCCCGAGCCGGAAGTCAAAAATATTGATTGC
>Ga0209830_10000277_pt1 | contig 57589 bp, 77 predicted proteins | sample ArcticOcean_MG_C_12_FD_187439 | JGI IMG/M metagenome (GOLD analysis project Ga0209830, IMG submission 187439) | Marine microbial communities from western Arctic Ocean - ArcticOcean_MG_CB8_130 (SPAdes) (version 2) | ecosystem: Environmental > Aquatic > Marine > Oceanic | place: Arctic Ocean...
ATATATTTAAAATAATTAACCACATTACTAATAGATTTATGACCACTCTCAACTTCAAAGGTTCGGGAGGGTTATATCATTACTACTTTGGAATATGCGCCTGTCTCCAGGACGAGCTCGATATTTCGAGTCTTAGGTTCAGAACCAGTTCTGGCTCTGGCTTCCCCGTCATGTTGTTATGTATGGGTCTCCCTGTGCGTACTAGTTACCGCCGATGGGTTTCACGGAGCGTGGCTTTTTTCAGGACAAATACCATCCGAGCCTGGGTCTCGGGGTATTACGACCTGGTGTATGGGTATTGTTATGAGATAGGGAAGTTATCTCAATGTCCGCTCTGGAATCACACAATCATAGCCACGGACCCTAGTGGCAATAAATGCGAAATCAGTTCATACAGCGGCATCGAAGATTACGCCAATGTAGCCACAGCTTCGGCATATATACCTTTACCGTGGTGCCGCCCGTTCTGGTATGTTAGGACCAGGAATCTGAAACTTTATGACGGTTCGCTGGGTCGCCAGACACAGGCAGCCTGTCCGGGGATATTAGTTTCGACTACATCCCTATCGGGGAATAGAGCCTACGGTGGGGTGTTATGCAAGTGGTATTATACACTACTGGGACTCGTCAGCGACTGCGACTGGATGTATGACGCAGGTTACAGTGACGCAACAAAGTTTCTACTTCCAAAGTTGATACACGTCCCCCGTAGACAGAAATCGCAAGTTTGTAGCACGGATGAGCACATTATTCAATATAGTCGAGTGGCTCTGGACGGACATTGATGAACGCAAGCGGTTCGAAGCCGAAAAGTTTGTCTACGACGCTGAAGAAGACCTGGGCGTCGACGTCTATCCGTTCGCACACCTGATCGTCGAGAATGGTTCTGTAGAACTCGTCTCTGCGGTACATTTCTAGATCTATCCTCTCGTAGAACGACCAGTAACTGAAGTTGAAGAGCAGGTTGTTCTGGAGACCCCACGGGCCCTGACCGAAGTGGTGGTATATCTCATTAAGGGTAGTTGTCGTTATCTGGACTATGAGATCGTTGGGAAATCCTTGGTAATCCTCCGGAACCTTGACTGGGACTGTAGCACCCAGACTGACAGCGCTCTGTTCGATCTGCTTGCAGCAATCGTAAAGCCTCCGCTTGATGATTCGATGGTGTTCTTTATTAAGGACGGGCTGATACTTGAGCCCCAGGTATGGTAAGATATGGTCGTAGATAAGAAGCGTATCCATTATACAGTCAAGTGTTTTTTTTATTGGAAATGAACCGCTTTAACCACTTCGACGCCTTCAGTTTATCGGCTGGAGTCGGTTTCACCCGGAGAAGTCTCGCCAGTTTCCTCCCCTCTGGTGTCTGCATCGACGACTTCCATATTTCCTGAGTCGAAGGCATGTTTTAGACATACCCAACATTTTGTGTAACCCCTTTAAGCGAAAGGGTTTATAGAGAACGTCCTACAACGTAGGATACAATGCTGCAACCCCCTGTCGCCCTGGACCCAAGGGAAGTAGAGCGCCTTACCACGCCATCGATTTCCCGACTTCAAATCCATGAACTGCTGGGGTTCAAGCCCCGCAATCTTGACATCTACAGGCAGGCCTTAATACATAAGTCTGTGTTGCGCTTAACCAAGTACTTACCCCCCCAGGAGGTGCCTAAGTATATGATTGAGTCCAATGAGAGATTGGAGTTTCTCGGAGACGCCATCCTCAGCTGCATCACAGCCGACTTTCTGTACAAGAAATACCCAGCCGAGGATGAAGGCTTTCTGACCCGTGTCAGAAGCAAACTCGTAGACACAAAGGCCCTGTCAACCTTCGCCAAGAAACTGGGTCTTGGGAATCATGTTATAATGAGCAGACACCTACAGAGCCTGGATGAACGCAACAGAGAGAAGATGCACGAGAATATATTCGAAGCGTGGATAGGGGCGATATACCTCGACACCAATTTGGAATACGCCCGCAAGTTTATATTACATGTGTTTGGCACCCATGTAGATTGGAAAGCCGTGACTACCGATACAAATTACAAGGACCAGGTGCTGCGACACTGCCAGAACGCAAAGATGTCCAACCCCGAGTACAAGGTACTGGAATCGAGTGGCCCACCGCACAACAGGACATACAGGGTCGGTCTCACGATCGACAGCAAGGTGATGGGAGAGGGGGTTCACCAGCAGAAGAAGGCAGCGGAGCAGCAGGCGGCACTTGAGTCTCTCATGATACTAACTCGACGCAGGCGGAAATAACATATTGAGATATACCAAATTAGAATGTCGTACCAGGTTCGTAAGGTCAGTCAGGAAGACATCCAGCGTTACAGGGAGGCACAGAAAGATCCCAGGAGCCGACCGGGTGTCAGGCGTCAGGTTATCGCTCGACCCAGACAGACAGCACCAGGACACGCACAAAGACCGACACTGCCTCCCAAACTACGGAAAGTCAGGCCGATATGCGAGGCCTCCTGACGAAGGGACCTCGGTATACACGCTGTCAGCATATTCACTTTCGGCGGCTGATGGGTCTCTTCAAGAAACTGCAGGTGACTGTGGTGTACACTCCGCACAAAGTCCGGGGCGAAGACTACATCGACGGAATAGAAATACGGCCCTGTGCAATGTATGCCGTCAACTTCGAAGACCCCAAGAGGAATATGCGCTTCTTAGAAGCCGCCCCAGAAAGAGAATTGCTCTACGCCTTTATGGGGGCACATCAACGCTCTTATCTTTCGGATATCCGCCTGCGGATATTTTCTATGGATAAACTGGAAAATACGGTGGTGGCAAATACGGGGGACTGGCACTTCAACAACATCGTGTATTCCGATTCACAGAAACGGGGAGGCGGTATTCGTTGTGCCCTTCGGGTTCCGGTCCCAACAGCATTCGGCTGTGGGAATCCCTCGCAGCGGGAGCGATCCCTGTGGTCTTGGCTGACACTCTGGAACTACCCGCCCACCCCCTATGGAAAGACGCAGTCGTGTTCCTCCCAGAGGCCGAGCTCGGGAACCTCAAGGCGGTGTTGGACGAGCACGAGCCCAAGGAGACTACAATGCGCCAAAATTGCCTTAGATTATATGAGCACTTCGGGGGCAGTTACTCAGCCTGATTATACGAGGGTACTCCCTCCAAAGACCTTCCCAATCGGGATGTCCAGGCGGAGACCTACCACTATTGACGTAAGTAGAATGATCCATCCGTAGTAATACTGATTGGGCAGCGTTCCTATAACTCTTCCATTGCTATCCTTCATCCTTCCATTCCAGGCGGATATGTGCTTCACCTCTTCATCCACAGTGAAACCCTCATTGCCCTCATCGAGCTGCTCCTGGATATCATTAACATCTCTCTGCAAAATGTCTATTTTCCGAACCTTGCCCGAAGTGTCTGGCTCCAGTACCTGCCACTGGAAACCGAAACTAAGAAGTGAGAACATAATAATACAGTAGATGGTTTTCTGCTTGCTCGAAACGACGGATTTAGTGGAGAGGAACAGGGCGCTCGCAACGCCGCAGATGGTCATTAGAGCTCCCGTGTTGATCCTGTTGGGGTTATCGGTTTCGCTAGAGTATGCCCAGTTGAAGCGTGTCTGATTGGTGTAACTATTGAATGTAATCAGGTTGACAATACTCTGGACAAAAATAGAAGTATTGCTCAGCATTCGGTCCGTAAAACTCATTTTCGCAAACTTCGGGACGTTGATCACTTTCGTTATCGCCTCCAGTAGGGGGTTGCTTATGAACAGATCAAGAAGGACGGTGATGCTGTATCTGAAGAAATCGGGTGACCAGAACTTGGAGATCACCGTGAGCCAGCCGAGAGTCATGTTCGCATTGGGATTAGACGCTGTCTGGTTGAAGTACCTCCAGCCAGCATCCTTCCCAATGCCCATGTCGAGCATGAAACTAATGGCTGGAATCAAGACGAAACCGTAATTTATGAAAATGTCCGTTTTCGAGTAACCCACATACTTCATCATAAGTTGGGTCGCCACTGTGGTCAAGGCTAGGATCACCGAGACCATGGTTCCTCTACTGTACTCCCGCAGGTTCACTTTCTTGTTGTAAGCAGTTCTGACGTCTGTGTAACCGATCAGGTCTTCCTGCTTCCATACTTCCTCGTCGATTATGTTCGATCCATTCTGCGTGTCCTTCCATGCCTGGATGACGTCCGGATCCTGTTTGAACTTCAGGGATTCCATCATGTCCTTCCTCCTTAGGATGTATAGGACCCACATCGACAGTAGGGCCACCGACACGATGACAAAGAGTTTATAAGTCGAATATGACTTCATTATTAATTATTATATATACTATATATTTTAATTTATCAATTAATCAAACCTGTAAAGTTCCCGCGGAAAAAATCGTAAATCTCGAGACAGTTGCGCCGCATTTGTGCCTCCTTTTCGGGGGGCACCTGCGAGAGCGCCGTAAACACCACCGAGACGAAGTGCTCCGGCAGGACGACCACGGCGGAATCCCAAAGGGGGTGTGCGGGCAAGTCCAGGGTATCCGCCAAGACCACCGGTATCGCCCCGGCCGCCAACGATTCCCAAAGGCGAATGCTGTTGGGACCAGAACCCGAGGGGCACAGCGAATACCGACTCCTCAGGAGCGTCCGGTTGTAATGCTCCGTTTTTTCGGCGTGGCTGGGGTCAGGCGCTTCGCACAGCTTCGCACTCTGTTGCGGGGAATACACGATGTCGTTGAAGTGCCACGACCCAGTGTTGCGAACGAGACAGTCGCTGCGCTCCGGTAGGTCGAATATTCTGAGTCGCACGACCGACATGTAACCCTTCTGGTAGCCACCGACGAAGGAGTAAAGCAGGTCCCTTTGGGGCGGGGATTCCGCTTGGGAAAACGTCTTGTTTCTGGTCGGGTCTTCGAAGTTCACGGCGAACAGCGGGCAGCCCACCAGTTCGATGCCGTCGATGCTCCCTTCGTTCTTGACCTTGTGCGGGGTGTACAGTTTCCTGATCCCCAGGCGTTTTAGCAGCGGGATGAGCGTTCGGAAATGGATGTGCTGACAGCATGTGTAGTACTCCAGGTCTTTGAGGCAGCGAGGCTTGACCATGTTGTAAATGTCCTGAAGGTTGTACCTCTTGTCGATGACCGTCGCCCACGGGACTGGCATGTAGTTCTGGTGGTGTCTGTTCTGCTCCCAGAAGGTTTTTTCCGTGACGGCGGGGTACTGCCAGAATAACTGGGGAGTGTACATATTGCTATTGCTTTCGTTATTATACGGCGAAAGTAAACTCAAGAAGCGGAAGCATTACGGGTATTATAAAGGACCCGAACTTCAGTATGGTGATTTTTGGAACAGGGAGAGAATGGAGAAGCCGGAGTACCGAGGACAAGGGCGATACTTCAAACAATCAATAAACGGCAAGGTGAAAAACTCTGACTATTTCGAAAAACAGATGAGTATTCTACGGTCTTGGTGTCTCACGCTACAAAATACACTTTTTGATAGAATAATTATTAAACATACAATTAAGTGACACTGTAGAAATTGCATTCTTTAACGGCTCTAGCAGGAACAGACCTGTTCAATTAAACGCTAATCAAAATTATACACTCAACAAATACTCATTTTCACCTATGAACCTTGAATATGCTGACGACGTGCGTAAGATGCTTAAAAATATCCGTGGATATTTGTCACACAAGGTGGAGCCGGGAGACTCGACGAAGCCAGCAAATTACTCTCTCGGGGACGCAGAAGAAGCCAGCACGCAGGAGATGGCTTTGCTGAACAGGAAATGGCCTCACTATGCACTCAAGAACCCTGCACATTATGCAGTGCTGTGCGCTGCAGGCCCGACATACTCAGCTCATTACCCAGGCATTTTCTCCCCACCAAGGGACCCAGATCATTTGCGGCAGGTTCCATTTCAGGCAATTTCCGTTAAGTCGCGATGGATAAGTGATGATTTGAAGAGTTTCCTGGGACTCGGGGCATACGCGATGCTTAGTCACAAGGAAATTCTGAATAAGATCACGTACTACATCCTGGATAACGAGCTCAGTGAGGGGGTGGGTCTGCTCCCAATCGACGTTCGGGGAATCACGCCTGCATCGAAGGCTCTCAATGAGTTTCTCGGGTGCGGACGTGTCAACTCGTTACTCGGGTGCGGACGTGTCAACTGGTACTCGCTGAGGCAAGGGGTCCACACGAGGAAACACCTCCTGGAGAAGGACTGTGCGGCCCCAGAGTACCTGTCTCATGAGCTAATGGAGTTTCTCGGTGTCAGCACGCTGCTATCAAGAATAGATGTCACTGAGAGGTTATTCGTTTGGGTTCGAGCAAATGGTCTCGATAACGGACGTAGCTTGGACGTATGGAGCGGTGAACCAGGCGCAAAGATTTTGCATGCACTGTTGCGCCCAGAAGCTGGCGACACCGTCACTTGGGACAACTTCCAGATGTACCTGAATAAGCATTTCCCTATGTTCCATATGGCTAACGTCGTCATGGTCAAGTGGTCTCCGGACGAGGAACGGCGCCTTCCAATGGACGTGGCTGAAACGATCCGGAGCTTCCTGCCCCACTGTTAAAATTAGTATTATCTTTCTCACTGAGCCTTAAAAAAATATATATTGACGATCCAGATGAATCCTACTGGGGTCCGTACGATAAAATTCGCCTCCACGCCGTAACTTACGCTGATTGATACATTTGAGCCGTGTGTAAAAACTACATGCGGTTCAAGTATATTTCGATACCCTCGAAAGTAGAGTTTCGAGGACTCGCCTCGGAGTGGCGCCGGGGGCGGTGCGGGCGGCTGTCGGTCGAAACAGGGTAGTTGGTAGTACTATATAATGCTTCCGTATTTCTTTCGCCTCTTGTCTCCTCTCCTTGGTGTTACGTCCCTGGAGCCTCTAGTACGATTACGGGGTGGAGACCGGGTTGGACTTCTGGTCGTTGGTGATGGCCTCCGCCTCTTCAACGGAAATGCCCGTGCCGTCGCCGTAACCTTAGCGCCATTAGGTCGCCTGTCTATGTACTCCATCGTGCTATTTTTAAATTCAATGGAGATGTACGATGGGTCAAAAATGTAGTCCGAATAGAAGTCTACCACTGTCAGCAAAAACCCTGGGTCGTAATCTTGTACAGCACCGTTCTCTATATCGGATACTACATTCTCAACAAGATTATCCACAGTCAATCCCCGAAACGCTGCCAGAGTACGCTGACGCCGTGTCTTCCGCCGTTTATAATTTCGAACGGGACCCACCTTCCTCTGAATATTCTTCCGAATTGGACCCGTCTTCCGGGGCGTGCGTGGGGTGCGGCGGCCAAATGACGACATTTCCATATCTTGGGGGTCCTCCTCCTCTGAGGAGAAATCGCCAGTGGCGTCGCTCAGTTTTCGGAGCATCGCTGCCCAAGCGGTGACGTACTTCTTAGTTTTGAGCTCTTTCCGTCCTATAACTTCCCCGCTATTCACCATTTCTATCTGCCGAACCATTGAGTCGAAGAAAGCTTCGTGTTCGATCGTCCACTTCTTTTTATTCTTCGTCCAGTTCTTGAATTGCTGAGTACTATCCACTTCTCCAAGAATGTCGCTGAGAGGAAGCATATTGTTTTCGACAACCCTGTTGTCCTGTTCGCTGAAACTGGTCCCATCCGGTGTCCTGTAGAAATACCCTTGCTCGTCGAAGGACACGTAGTTATAACTCATGCGATCTTTATTTCCTTCGACCTTCCTGGGGTACATTGATTTTCCCAATGTCATGAGCTGTAGCTTAGCTGCCTTTACGTAATCCATTACCCCAACCTCGGGAGGTGCGAAGCTGTCCCATTTAACCCGAAACGATAGGGTGCTGCCCTCACCTCTGATCGCAATGGTCTTTCCATCGTACTCCTCCTTGCTTTTATTTATGTACCGAACCTTCTGATCGATCTCTGTGGGCTTTACCTTCGTTCTCCCGCCCTTGCCCTTTTGTGTCTTGACTTCGTAAAATTCAGTTTCGTACGTCATAAACATTACGTAGTACTTTATCTTATCCCAAGTCATCGTGTACCACTTGTTCATATACAAGCCAATGTCGCCTGCCTGGTTGTTGGCCTTGTCGGCGAGCGTGTAATAATATGACAGTTTGGGTGGCCGAGGGGGTGCTGGTGCTGCTGTGTAATCCGGGTACGGCGCACACGGCGTCGGTGCGATGTCTATTCCTATAGATTTTGATACATTTTTCACTAGGGGGTTAATGCTCCCCTGTGTTATTGCAACCTTCGGCTTCACTGCTGGCACATTTTTCTGAAGAAGATGTGCATAATAGTAGGCAGGTTGGTCTTTGGTTACCAAATTGAGCCCTGGCGTGAAAGTAGTCGCATAGACCTGGCCCCAGTCTCCCAAACGTTTTATCTCCATGAGGCGACATATCCGCCTGGCCATTACCGCATCCATCGTCTGGCTAACAGATGCCACCAGGGCCAGAATTATCTGCGACAGTTCTTCCTTACTTGGACCCCTGTTCTTGCACGTGATGTGTATTGGCTTGTTATCGCTGCCAGCCCAGATCTGACAATTACCGAACTTGTTCCTGTTTCCGATCTTCCAAGGCCTGGCATTGCTGAAGGGAGGGGGGAAGCTGCCAAAGTAAACGTACACGTTCCCGAACCACGTATCGAACTCCTCATTCGGAATCTTGCTGAAAAGCATATGTACGCCGTATTTTTCGAGCGTATACCTTACCTTGCCTGTGAGAGAAAAAGTCATATCTATTGGCATATTGCGTGTAGTCACGCCATTCACTGGGATCTTTTTCGTCCCTAATTTCGAGGCTATGTAATTCTCCGCAAGTGTTGCACTGGTGCCTTGGGAGTCTGTCAGCGTGAACATAGTAAGGCCGTTGTTGAGGAGTCTGTTGACGGGCTTCCACGAGGATTCCGTCTTGGGATTATGGGGACGAGCTCTGGAATTGGACGGTCTACAGAAGGGCATCCCTATGGGACTGGCGTCTTTCGACAATATTGGCGGATTTTTCCAGAATTGTGGTACCCCTGTGCCGCCGTAGTATGTGATGGATTTCTGTTGAATGGCACCTCCCGAGAATATCTCCTTTTTTATATCGGCTTCGGTCAGGATTTTCCCCTGGAAATCGACAATCCCGGACACCTTCCACGCTTTCGCACAGAGTTTCTGTACGTTGGCACCTTTGAAATCGTGATTGACGCTATCTGTGAATGCCAGCTTGGCTATCTCCGAGGGTTCCTTTGCCCCGAACTTGCTCGGGTACGTTCCGACATGCATTCGGTTATTATACACTTGCAAGTTGCATCCCTTGCAGTAGCTCTTGTACGCCTTGCCCATACTGACAGCTTGTCGGCCAGTGCCGAACATCATCGTGAATGTCGGTTTCGACCGTGTTGTCGTGTCTATCCTAATATATGGATTTCCCATTAAATATAAACAACATTTTTTAATGTTATATTAAATTCTTCTTCTTATACTTCGGCTTCGGCTTCGGCCTCGCTGACCCCATCATTCCGCCATCCGAACCACGGGAATTTGGAAAGTTGAGAGGAGGACCGGGTCGGTAGTCGAAGTGCATAGACATTGTCATCGACCAGTTGGCGCCGTTAATGTCAAGCGGGTTCCCCTCGGCGTCCTGGAGCACGACGACGAAGGTGAGGATGCTCTGGTTGGTGAGAAGGTAGTGCACCAGTTCCGTCGGGATGTAGTTGATGTACTCCCCGTTGCACACGCCGACCGGGACCCGTGCGATGGCGTCGTGGTGGTTCACCGTGTTGTAGTTCAACCCTTCTATCCTGATGAATATGTTGGGCTCCCCAGCTAGGTTGGGAAAACTCGTGCCCGCTACGGGTCCGCTTCCGAACACGTAGTATTTGACGCTGCCGATTGTTTCGGTGGCCGTCCCCCCCACGCCGAGGTAGTTGTCTACCGGGATCTTCAGGCTGCTGAAGGTGCCAGTGATAACGAATCGCAGCGACACGGTGCTGTACGCCAGCACGAGGTCGTGTTCGGCGAAGGTCTCCGTGAGTTGTTCGGTGGTATAATAGCCAGTGGGTATGGTAATCTTGACGCCGTCGGCGTACACCCTAAAGCGCTGGATGTTGTACATCGAATTGGGCATCAGGAAATTGGTGATGCCGATGCGGGGGTACACATTTTTTGGCAGGACGATGTACTGGGATAGTTTCACTTGCTTGGTATTGGTATTGCCGAAAGCGTGTATCTCGACGCTAGAGTACTGCGGCTCTTTCATATTTACTCACCGACAATAAATAAATCCTAGGAGGGTGACGAAATAATTATATTAGCGAATGGTAATAAAAACAATGCCCCCCAAGACCCAGAAAGTACACTTCGGCCCTCGTGGGGGAAACTTCACCATTCAGCGCAACAAGTTCGGCCAGCCAGTCCGCCGGTACATAGACCAGAGCAGACCCGGTGCATTCGGTAAGGTATGCCGTGCCAAGTGTTGCTTCGGTTGAGGCCGTGAAGATATTAGTTAAACCGTTATAATTATTTATTAGGAAGGAAAATATGACGCTGCGCCGCACAAACCCTAGCACGTGGCCGAAACGCCTTCCTCAATTAAGCAAATAAAAACAACATATATATAATGAATTAACAATGCCCTACCCTCACCAGGACTATTTCCTGAACCTACGGATCGATTCCCTCACCAAGGATGACATCGACAGTGTATACCAGAAGGCTATGGATGTCGGACAGTACACATCGTCAAAATCCCCTGGTCGTATTTCCAAAACCCGCGTGTCAACCAACTCAGCGGGTGTCAAAACTCACTTTGAGACTACGACTGGGCGAGTGAAAACGGGGCGTCCCGGGCCACCCGTTCCCCCTCGCCCACTTACACTGGAAGAGAAGCAGGAAAGGCTGTACGCAAGCAGGTGAAGAAAGCCCTGCGTTTCATTGACAGCCTGTCTCAGCAATCCGGCACCCGCCTTCGTCGGTGGGCACTAACCCCACGCACCGTCAGCCTCTGTACACCCAAGCGGTTGCGTATTCGCCCTTCGGGACGACCGATGTTCTTTCGGAGGTGGTGGGCACCGAAGTGATGACCACGCAGACCAAGCGTGTCGTCTTCCGGGGTGCCCAACCGGACGTCGTCGATGCGGTCTCTGAGGCGGGGCGGTAATCAATGGCATTCCAATTTAGAGGTTTGTCATTAATAATAATAAAACGTGAATATTGCCTAAAGATGGACAGGGAATTGGAAGATTTACAGGCTAATATGAAAAGTGAGATCAATGAAATTAAGGAAAAGTATAAAAATTTGAAATTAGAAGTACGAAGTAAATATAAGAAAGCGAATACGAAAAGACGCTCCATTCCAAAAACATTGAAAGATAACGTATGGAACAAGACTTTTACCGAAAGAAACGGTGTGGGACAATGCTTTGTTTGCACAGGGAAAATAACAAGCCGTTCATTTGACTGTGGACATGTTATATCCGTTGCTAAGGGTGGGACGGACCAGTTAAGTAATCTAAAGCCAGTTTGCTCCACGTGCAATAAGTCAATGGGAACTCAAAATATGATAGAGTTCAAGGAAACGTTTTTCAAAGACACACAGTCACACGCCACTCTCGGGATCCTGCAGTATCCCCCTCACGTCCGCCAAACCCTGGCACGCTTCGCATAGTCCAGGTCGTTAAATGTTCAAAGCGTTTAAAAAGAAAAGCACTTTAAACAGTAAAGTATGAATTACAATTTTACAGCACTTGTGGCGAAGGCAGTCACCAATGAGCATCCGTTTTTCTTGCCCCTGTGCCTGACCAGCTACGTGGCGGTGACTGTGTATGGTGTCCACATAGCCACCAAGTGGCAAATCGAAAAGATCCACGAACACCTGACGCACCTTGAGCATATGGTATTCACGAAATGGGTACAGAAGGACCCCGACCCCATTCCGGAATCGGATTCGGAATCGGGGGGTAGCGAAACGTCGTCAGGGAGCATCATCAAAGCTCTGGTGTCCTTCGCAGCGAACGACTCCGATGTCGACCTCGAGGTCTTGGAGGACGTTCTCGACTCGAGGTCGACGGACGACATTATGCTGCGGAAGATGGAGAAGTATGTCGAATTCTCCCAAGTGTCGGGGGAGATACGTTCGTGGATCCTTGGGCTCGACACGCACAAGGAGAGGGACACCTTTTTCAAGGTCTTCCCGCTTAAAGCGATAAAACACTTTAAATCGGGAATCACCGCTCTATGCCCTTTATAGCCCGCCCCCTTCAAAGCCATCTACGTCCTGTAGGTGGCTTTTTTGCGTGAGTAGAATTAAATTGTTTGTTTATTTTTATAGATTGTTTATTAGTCCATCTGGTCCTTTAACCACTCCTTCCCGAGGAAGTCCAGAACGATGCTCCAGGCGTCGCTGCATATCTTCCGGCCCGCCCTATCCTGGGCGTTCTTCAGGAATACGGTGATGTTCGACGTCATATGCTTATTCCCCTTGTTCAGTTTCACTTGTTTAATATTTTTCTTGCAGAATGACTTGAGGGTCTTTCCAGAGAAGAACTTCACAATGTCTTCGATGTCATACTTGTCCTTGTGATTGTCGAGCACGCTAATGAGTTCTACAGAAGAGCCGCTAGCGTTTAGCTGCTCTGCTGAGGCCACCTGCTGTAGCATACGGTGCGACAAAAAGGGGAGCATGGGGTTCCCACCGTGCGACAGACCTAGACCAGACCGCACTGCGGAACTTACATCCGCAACTGCGTTCTCGTATTGGCAGCGGCGTCTAGCCTTGTATACGAAACAGACACGGTTATTGTGTAGATTTCTCACGGCACGGCACCGGGAACACCGGCAAAAACGAGGATGGAAATCTATACCCACATCTGTGCAAAAGTGTGTGTATTGCTCACACCACAGGGGTAGAGGATAATCGTCCTTTCCCCAATCCACAGTGGTGTCATTGGCAGCATGGATCAGTTCATTGACCTCGGCGATACAATGGCCGCATTCGCATTTTTTGTATCCAGAGGGAAAGTATTCCATGGGGTCGGTGCGCACGGTCGGTTCTCCAATGGAGTACCGAAAAGCTTGGGGGTCAAATAATCCATAGGACCACCTAAATCCATTCACAGGCGCGCCGCTGAACATGTTTTTGATATCTTGTAAATCTGCTTGATTATCCGCAGGCACTATCGGCATGTGGTCGCAGGGTTTGTATTGAGGAGTCATGATGTTATTTAATTCTGATTGACTGGCGGTCTCTGTTCTAGGGCTTGATAATAGTGCACTTTTTAGTATATATAATATTTCAAAGGGGGAATTACTTGTAGCAGTCGATCACTATGGACATGGGGCGGAACGGCGACTGCACCCGGGCGTCATGGTCGGGGGTGCGGCTGATCCAGCCCAGCGAGTAGTCGATTTCGTTAGTGACGGGAAACCCGTTGTCGTAGTAGTGTTTGAAGTGGCAGTTGTCGAGAGGGAAACTGGTGGACCCCAAGAGGCTTCGCACCGTGGGGTAGCTCGGAAACCACACGTGACCGCCGTTCACGACCGACTGCGTGTCCACGTCGAACCGCCCCCCTCCGCCAGCGTCAAAGACGATGCGGCCCTCAGGGTCCTTAAGGGAGCGGTCTCGCAGGATATCGCAGTTGTAGTCGGGCATCGAAAGACGGAATAGTCCACCTGGCTTCAATATTCGGTGAATGTCGTTGATACAGGCGCACAACTGTGCGTACTCTATGTGCTCCATAACGTCCTCCGCCTGTACGATGTCTACCGAGTCGTCCTTGAGCGGTATGCGGTAGGTGACGTCGTGATGGATGTGCGTGCCGTCGCTCTTGTTGAGTGAGAGCCCGACCCAGTCCTTCTTCGTGGCGTCTCGTCGCTGCTGCTCCATATCGCCGAGGTACAGATATATTTCATCGGCGTTTTCGATGTCTTCGAACTTCATTAAATAATTATTATTTATTTTTTTAATGGGTGGTTTGAACGTTGGTCGCCGCCTTTCTGCGTGAAGTTGCATTTCTACCTACCCTTAGCAGGCTCACAGCCACACAATCAGCCACACACAACTGAACAAACCCACCATACTCTCAACACACTCTCAACACTCAATCACCTCAATCATGTCTTACGGCAAGATGAAGTACCTGCTCGGAGACCTGCCGGTCCGTGGATCCTGGAAGTCGGACAAGGTCGGGATGTACTCGATGACGCCCGTCATGCTCTCCCAGTGGATCTTCAAGAAGATCGGCGTCGGACATACCGACACCGTTCTGGAGACCTGCGCCGGTGTCGGTGCGGACACTGCCGTTCTGTGTAACCTGGGAGCCCGGGTTATGACATACGAGCCTGACCGCACCCGCTTCCGGATGCTGCGAGACAACCTCCGGGTTTCCACCACTTTGGGCATGCAGAAGCATATGACCTCGCTGAACAATGAGGTATGTGATATTTCCTGGAGTTCCGAAGCCAACGTCGTGTACCTCGATGTCCCTTGGGGCGGCGAGGACTACAAGGACGCCAAGGTCATCGAGAAGATGTTCCTCGGGCATCTCGAACTTGGCGACATCGCAAAGGCCATCCTCGGTGACCGCTGCGACGACGTCAAAATAGTTTACAAGCTCCCTCCCCAGTACGACTGGCGGAAGCTGCAGGATACCTGCCTACGGGCGGGCGCCGGCGAGGACTTCAACATCCAGACCGAATACATTACGCCCCCGCCGGGCCCCGTCCGCCGAGACGGCACCAGAAAAATACCCAACATCCGATGGTTTGTGGCAACCTTCAGCCGTTGAAAAATAAATAAAAATAAATAAAAATAAATAAAAACCTAGAAACACGCACCCCCATAATGCCCCGTGAAGCAGGCCACGCTGCCCCAGAAGCTGGGCGGGACCTTTGTCCTGATCTTCGGCATCATCTGCGCCGCTATTTCCGCTGCGGCGGTGTGGAAAAGAAACAACAAGGACTTCCAAGGGGCTGTGCTCATTGGAGGAATGATAGGAGGCGGAGGCACCGTGCTCTCCGACAGCGTGAGAGGGCTCAAGGGTTTGGTGGATTAAAAACAGGTTTTTTAATTATTATATTGTGTCAATAAATATTGTCACGTATGCGGAAAAGTCAAAAGGAAAAACTGCATTTAAAGCCCTGAAACGGTATAAGGAAAGACCAGTACAAGTTAATACCAATCCCAAAAATGCTCGTAAAACTCATCAGTTACTCTACCCCGGCGCCGGAGCTGTGTGAAAAGGGCATCGGCGATGCCTTGGACCTCGTTGCGTTTTGTGCGCGGGTTTCCAACCCTACTAATCAGTTCAATACCGAAACATCAGAGAAGCTTATTCAGTATCTAATTAAGCACAAGCATTGGTCCCCACTTGAGATGGCCAGTGTATGTTTGGAAATCGAAACTACAAGGGATATCGCTCGTCAGATGCTTCGGCACCGGAGTTTCAGTTTCCAAGAGTTCAGCCAGCGGTATGCAGATCCGACGAAGGATCTTAGTTTTGTTGTCCGCGAGGCTCGTATCCAAGATACCAAGAATAGGCAGAACTCCATCGTAACGGACGATCCCGAACTTCAGAAGGAATGGACCCGAAAGCAAGAACAGCTCATCGCGCTGTCAAAGGACACCTACACATGGGCAATCGCAAACGGCATAGCCAAAGAACAGGCGAGGGTAGTGCTACCAGAGGGGAATACCGTGAGTAGATTGTATATGAATGGAACAATTCGGAGCTGGGTTCACTACATCGAGCTCCGTAGTGAAAACGGCACTCAAAAGGAACACTGCGATGTAGCAAAGGCTTGCGCAACCGCCATAGCCTCTATATTCCCCTTGATATCTTCACTCTAATGTACATCAAAATGGTCATACCAACAACTCAATGCTGATATACGATATATACCGTATCAAAAACGGAACGATAATGATGAACAACGCGAGCTTCTTCCTCCTCTTGCAAAGTCGTGAGAGCAGAGACTTCTTGTCGTATTGCAACATACTAATCGTGTTAATTGTTTCGTATGTCAACGTGCTCTCCAGTTCTTTAAACGTCGTCAGGTGGTGATGTTGACCCGATATCAGTATGGTCGCCACGGCCATTGCCGAACCGACTACCAATTCCTTTTTTAGTGTATCATTGAAGGGTTTCGATCCAAGTCGTAGATTCGGACAACTTCTTATCTTCTTGATAGGTGTAACTACAAATGACGTCATCCTTCACATTGCACTCATCCTTTAATACATATACACCATCTACTTGTCGTGTATCAATCTAAACTATATCGACGTCGCCCAAACCATAACGACGTCGTCCATAGTGTGCGGGAGATTGTGAGCAATTCGTTGGTTGTCCGCTGAGTAGGAAAAATCGGTCTAGGCTGCCTCTAAGCCACATACGGGGGTCACCAATTGGTACTTTTCATATGAACAGTTAATATTACATCAGCACCAGTATGTGGCGTCGATGTAACGATAACAGTCGCTAGAAAAATGATAACTTCGACATGAGCTAATTTTCTAGCAATACTTTCTGTAACGCCCGATGTACCTACAGATCGTACATGTGCAGAAGAACTTCGACATGAGCTAATTTTCTAGCAAGACTTTTTGTAACATGCACTGTAATAAAATATAAAAAGGATATTAATACGATTATTGGTAAAAATTGATATCGGGACTTGTGTAGACTAAGGTTTGCCCCAATGACTACTACACAAGTTAACGAAAAAAGGACTGATACACCTATCCACGCGAGTCTGAAGCCTTCTACCCGCCGATCCACCAATTCGTCTCGCTGGTCATTGAACGCCATTATTATGTATAACAAATATTATTAACATCACATCTTGTCATCCTTGCAGCCCCCACGAGAGTCGAACGGCGTCGTCTGGTAGGGCATGTTCCCGACCCGCCCGATGAGCGGATCCCGGGTCGACCGCTCCTCCAGGCGGATCTTGTTCTCGCTTTGGCCGACCTTTGCCTCACGGGTCCCGCTGGCGGTGAATTGCTCTCGGACGTTCTCCCGCTCCTTGCGCCCAAGGTGGAACGTGCCCATCTGCTGCTTCCCGTCGACCGGTAGGTTGGTGCGTCCGGGTGCGGGTCGGTCCTCGGCGTGAATGCGTGCGCTGCCTTCGGCGTTGCGGTAGCTCGCCACCGAAGTCTGTCCGGTGTGTGCCAGACTGCCGACACTGTAGAACTCGTTTTCGGTGGCTCGCTGCGTCTTGCGGGCGTCGTCGCCTGGTCGCTGCGTGAGACCGCTGCTGTTGTATACGTTCCCCATAGCGTCGCTCACTGTGTTCTGACGCAGCGTGGAGCGGGCGGAGTCCTGTACTGGCCGAGTCCCCATATTGACCGCCGAGCGGCCCAACTGGAAGCGCTCGTTGGATTCGCCCCGCTGGGTCTCGTTCACATACGCCTCGTTGACTTTCATTCCATTGGGGCGGTGTCCGTGGTTGACCGGGAGCGTGTGGCTCGTATTGTGTTTGATGTTGTGGCTGTCGGTAATGAAGCTGTTGTAGCGAACGGGTGCGCTTTGGGTCTCGCTGGAGTTGAATGCTGAGTGAGTGTTTTCGACGCCCCGGAGGGTGTCGCCCCGGTGCTCGTGGTCGGCTTGTTCGGCGTGACCGAGGAGGTGGTACTTGCCCGCCACCATTGGTCGGTTTTCGGTGGTCACGAAGGTGTTGCACTTTTTCGAGACGAACGCCTTGTCGTTTGTTTGCTGACCGAAACCTTCGGCGCTGCTGTCGAGGTTCCCGAGAAGGCCCGATGCGAAGCTGGCGGGTCCTTGGGATTTTGAGTAGTCCTTGCCTGGGATAATCTGCTTGTTCTCCTGGCCCCGGGTGGTTGTGGCGGCGAGGTCTCGGTTTTCGACCCGAGTCGTGTCGTACAGACCCTGTCGTCCTGGGACGTCGGCGGCGAGACCGAGCCCGGGCCCGACCTGCACGGACTCGCATGGCTTGAGGTCGTGGCGGCGCCCGGACGGGTTCGTGAAGCGATCGGCGTCGGGTCTGCTGAGGGGCGTTCCGAAGACGTTTCCTTCGTTTCTTTCGTTGGGGGCAAAGATGCTCCCGGGCTGATGGGAATCGCTTTTGTTGGGTTTGAGGGCGTCCCTCCCCGTGAACTGTCCCAGTTTGGATGCGTAGGGAGTCTTCTCGTCGAAGCCTGCGTTCACTGAGCCCGCTGCCCCAGTGTTGCTCAGCGTGTAGTTTCCGGTGCGGACCCCCGTTCCCGCCATGTTCTGCTTGACGTTGCCGAATGGAACGAAGTTGTTGTGAATGTAGTCCGTGAGGGGTCGGTCTTCAAATGAGCGCAGGGCCTGTTTCTCGAAGTTGTCCCGGTTCATGGCTTCGCAGTTGCCACAGTTTTTTTGAACGTACTCCTTAGCCTTGGCCTTGAGAGCGGCGTCGGCCACCTTGGGGTAGAGTTTCTGGACCTTGGCGTTGTCTCTGGTGGCCAAGGCGTGTTTCATTTCGCTGTCAGCGGTATTCGGTCCGTAGGGTGCTTGGCCGAAGTTACTTCGGTCACTTCGCAGATAGTTGGATAGGAATAAAAATACGCCAATTCCACCGAGAGTGAGTTGGTCCATCTTTTATACTATGCTAACATTTAAAACGCCTAAATAAACCGTTTAGCGTTCGGTATATCTGCTGTTGATACCTCCTCGCTGCAGCTGAGGTTCGCTGGTCCATTTGTTCTGTATCATCACGCCCGGGCGAGTGTTGAACATGTTCTTGTTCATAGGGGTAATTTCGTATTGCGTGGAACTGGTTACCTTCTCGGAGTCGGTCAATGTGGCGGTGTCATAAACGTTCATCTTCTTGCCCTCCTGAAAGGTGTAATACGAGTTGACCTTCCGCCGAGTGGCTAGCGTGTCAAGGTCTGTGACCCCAGCGTCGGGGATAGCGACTGGGGTTTTGTTTTCGAACACGTCGGTCGTGTTTGTATCCAAAGTCTTCGTAAGTTTCTTCGACGTCCCCATCAATTCGGTCGAGACACCCACGAGATCGGGCGGAAGTTTGGAGAATTTGTTCTTGGCCCCCGTGGACAACGTCGCCGTCGTCTTGTTGGTTTGCCCATCGGTCATCCAGCGGAACGGGCTCATGCTCTGGTCTATAGAATCCATCTTTGTCAATAACAATTATTATTTTTTGAATAGTAATTACACAGTCCAGTTCTGCCCGATGATTACCCTATCGTTCCGGGTAGGCTCTCCCTGACGGGAATCCCTTATCGGGTTGTTCCCGACGGACCCGAAGTTGGGAATTACCAGACCGTCTCCACGAACGAAATCGGGGTCGACTGGAACCATATCGCTGGTTTCATATCCTTGGGATTCCACCTGCGGCGGAATGAAGTCGTTCCGGTGCATCTTGCTTTCACTGAGAAGCTGCTGGCCCTTCTTGCAGCGGATTTTCCCTCCCCAGCGCAGCTCGCTGTGGGCGTCAATTTTCTTCTGACTGACTGTGTCACTGCCGAGGAAGGCCGAGTTAACGGGAAGTGTATGTATTGTGGGAAGTTCATTGAGGCTTGTAGGCTCTGCCCTGGGTCCCAACACCGCCGCCGAATTACCGCCCCGCCGCTGACCCACACTAGTGAAAGTGGAGGCGACGGCAGTGTCGAAAGACTGCATGAAGTACCTGTAGGGCTTCTGCCCCTGAGCGTTCTGCTTGAGTGTATTCTCCGCATCGGAAAATATAGAGGTGTCTGCGTTGAAGGTGGCCATCTCTTATTAACACTAACTAAGAAAAAATATATAAGATTAAAAACCAATTATATCCTAGGAGTACAAAAACTATGGATTTCGCCGACACCGTGAATTTCGTGGTCAGGTACGAGAAGGTAGTCAAGAGCCTACCTTCCACCAGGAAGGGTGCAGGCGTCGTTCCCCGACTAGGTAGGTCTTGGATGACAAGGGACTTGAGGAACAGGGCGAGGATGATGAGTGCTAGGAAGGACTTGGTCGATCGCAGGCGAAGGGCACGGGCCATAGACGCCATTCGCAAGGTGTCCGTAGAATGGTCGTCACCGGACATGTTCAATATCCTCCCAGACGACTGCATCCTGTACCACTGCGACGACCTCGACGACTGCGAAAAAATCCGCACGGACCTGGCGGGAATCCCGCTGGTGCCTGATCACCAAGTCGTACACGTGTTCGCCGATATCCTTAGGGAAATCCGTGAGTTCATCGATTCATGCGATTCCGACGCAATGAACATACACAGCCAGATGGACGAGACAGACGAAGTCAACATGCTGTTCTGCGATATTAAACTTTAAATGCTAAAGTGACTATGTAACATTTAAAACTAATGAAGCCATTAGCTGCTGCGATGGCGTTTTCTGACATTGCTGTCTAAGGTGTCGCTACACTTCCGCTTTCGGCTCGAGGAGCGAAGTAGAATCAGGCTGCGTGCGGCTTCTCTGTGGTCGCCCCCGAACTTCAGGTCCCACTCAGTAATGGACATTCGGGACCCCATTCCCAAGTTGCAGTTGCAGCATATGGGCCGAAGGTTGGTAATACAGGTACTGCCGCCCAAAGACTCGGGAATGTCGTGACCCACGTGCCAGTCGGCGGACATACAGTGGCACATTACGTCGCACCAGGAAACTACGCATTTCGCTTGCCACACTGGACCGTTGTAATGTTCCCACACAAGTCTCGTCAAATGTTTAGGAATACTTTTCTTCATGCATACCTACGGCGAACAGTCTTTAATCATTTTACGCACCTCCTCCCGGAGCGACGCCAGTGCTGTAAGGACAGGACAGGTGGGAATACACCGACCCCTGCTTGAAGGTGTTTTCCAGACCGTCGGCATACAGGAAATTTTTAAAGTTGTCGTTGTCTTCGGGGGTCTTGTAGAATGGACGGGTGAGCGACCTGTTCCCAAAGGCATCGTCAGTGGGGACGCCGTCGGTCAGTATTGTGTCGGGCGTGGATAGTGAGTTATTGACAATGGCGGGGGTCTTCGTAGAAGTGATTGGGGGAAGCCAATTCCCAAGGGGGTTGTGGGTGTTGGTTTGGGGGTTCCCCTCGTTTTTTGGTGCTGGAGTTACTACCTCAGCCTGCCCGAAACTAGAAACATTCGGCGTGTCGAATAGCGTGTAAATGATCATGACTACCGCCACTGCCATTACGCATCGCTGGAAGATCTTCGTGTTTTTGTTTTTGATGCTGAAAACTGCGGAGACTACAATGATGAGCCGAGTGAGAGCGTTGATTTTCTTCTCCACCGGTCCGCAGATGGGGTTCCAGTCTTCGGGATCGATGGAGAGCAGAACTTGGGGGTCGTCTATCCAGAGAGCCGACATTTACCGATAGCCACTATTTTAATTAGCCCCATAAACCGACTCTAAGTATTGAAGAACCGGGGTGTTCGATTCTTGTATGTGCCGCTGATGTTCTACAATGCGTTCCTTACCTCGAATGCCGTAGGAGGAATATCCTAGTTTGATGAGACCCTGGAGGTATCTCCATATGTTCTTCTGCGACTCCTTATCGAGGTTTCCCCACAGTTCGTTCAAGCCGCTATCGGTAACAAGTTTGGAAACATTACTATTGATTTTTGCGTTTCCCAGGAAAAAATCGACGTCCTCATTGAATATATTCTCTGCATACTTGCTAACATTCTTAATAAAATACTGCATCGGCCCTCTGGGATTCGCCTTCACAAGTAATCGGTAAATCCCGCCGAACTCTTGTAATTTAGTGATGTGGGGGAACTGCCTTACTAGAATATCTATCAGTTCGCCATATAGCGTGTTGAAACTACGGACTTTCTCCATGATTCTTGATTAAGAACCAACTGCTTAAATAGTATTGAAAAATAATGTTATCCAATGACAAAGATGAAGGTCACCGTGACACAGACGATCAACAAGGCGCCCTTCAACAGTAGAAAGGCGGGCATCTTTGACCTCGATGACCTAAAAACAGGGATCAAGCTTAACAAGACCAGGGGGTTTGTCGGCGTCAATTACAGGAAAAAACTGAAAACAGACTCAAGGTTCGTTGAAACCAGTAACTACAACCGCCCCGCTCTTGATAGTTTGCCAGGGACTTGGTGTGCGAGTTGTCCCGCCAGGGAAGGCACGGCTCACGACAGCGACTGCGCCGCCCCGGAGGAAAGTGAGCTCCTCATGACGACCAAAGGCATGCTCAAACTTATCGGCGACTCCAAGACCCTTGGCAGTAATAGCGATTTACAGAAGATCAGGCAGGAATACAAAGCGGGGACTGTGACACGGGCGTCGCTTCAAGACGTCTGGTTAGGAAGCATCGTCAAGGACAGCAATGGTTACAAGCAGGTTCCTGGCAAGGTCGTGACCAATTTCCGTCACTCAGGATGGAAGGTTAGACCGGGCCCAGGTGCCCAGGTGAAAGACCCTGTAACTGGGGAAGTATACGCTAGACCGAAGGATTCCAAAACGTCAGAAGAATTGAGTTTCAATAATGCCTTGACCCTAAGATACATTGGTCAGTCGAAGACCTCGGGATCGAAGAACATAGGAGTGCGTTTGTTCGCCAGCGGTTCGGTGGAAGTGTTTTCCGCTCCCCCCGACATGCTCGACAAACTATACTCTGATCTCAAAAGGACACTGGGCAAGAGTTTCGAAATGGTCCCGAGTTCTTCCCCCATTACCAGCATGAAAATAGAGCATCGTATGTTGGACAACGTTACACTCGATGTGAACGACCCGGAAGTGCGCAAGCAGATTGAGAGCAGCATTCCAGAAGTAGAGTTCGAGTATAAGCAGCGTGTGGGAACTCTTCAATTCAGGATCGAGCAAGAAAAAATCAAGTACGCCGTTCAGATTCACAGAGGCGGTACGCTCCAGCTCGATGTGAGCAGAATAAAAAACACTGAATCACAGACAAAGGAAAATCACTATTATTCTCTCGATCTAGAATCAATCAAGGAGTATGTGGTCCGCATGGCTGAGAAGGTTAGGAAGTCTGTGAGTGGAGTTATAGCCCCCGCAGTGGAGAAGAATTCGAAGGGGCTGCTGACGACGGTCAGCGGGACGTGGCCCAACGGCCCGTGCCGTGCCACTCGCCAAGTCAAGGGCAAGACTGGAATGAAGGAGATGCAAAGACCCACACCGTATAGCTTTAGGGGGAAATGCCCAGAACCGAACCAGTACCTGATTCCACAGGGCAAGAATGGCCGTGGCGGCAAGGTATACTACCCGTGTTGCGGAATCCTCACAGGGACGGCAGAAACGAAATACCGCAATCAGCTCCTGAAAGGTTTCCCAGGTGTCGGAGACGACGCCATAGGAAACCCAGACACACAGTCTGGGGTAATCCCTCCCGAGTATTTCGTGGTGGGTGCAAAGGTGAGAGTGAAGCGACAGGGAGGGTCCCGGTCCCGGTCAGGGTCCCGTTCTCAATATGTGCAGGCCACGATGGTAGAAATCCACCCCAGCGGGAAAACCTTTGTTGTAGAACGCAAAGGCAAGTTGCGCACTATAACACGGAAGGACCTCCAGCCCGAAAGCCGCAAGTTCAAGGGCTTCTTCGAAAGGTTCAAGAATGCACCCAGCGGAATCGAAGACGATACGAGCGATCTGCTTGAGATACTGAAGCGCCTACGCCCTACCGAAGGGATCCTCAATTCCAAGTTCCCGAAGCCCAGCGTGCGACTATCGTACCTGACCATAGACGACGTCCCGTCGCTGGCACGGGCAAAGGGCGTAGCGGTTACTGAAGATCCGGGTGCAGTGCCAGTTCAGTTTTCGGTGGAGCAATCGGCCCTGTTTGTCATTCACCACGGAGTGTCGGTTTACACAGCGTCGTTGACCGCAGGATCACGCTCATCTCAACGTTCGGGAGTGGGTTTCTTCAACGCTACAACAAAATCGTTGGAACTCGTGGACGCCGATTACACATCCAGCGATACACGCATCAAAAGCATTCGGCTGGTTTCAGGGAACGTAATGAATTTGATGACCAAAAAGAAGGGGGTTTCCCAGTGGCTCATAGGGCTTCCGAACGGGTTCGTTGCCTACCAGGAAAAACCTAGCCTGAGCCTGAGCCTGACGGTCATAAGGAAGCATAAGATAGAGGGAGAGAAGCGAGATACTCATAAGATAGTGGGCTACAAGGACGTGAAGTGGAAGGAAGACGAACCCGTTAGGTACCTGAAGAAGTGCGAAATCGGTAAGACCTACATGATGGAATTTCAGTTCAACAACAGGACGGGCCTGCTGAGCGAAGGCAAGCCCCTCAGGGTCATCAAGGAAATCGAACCCGTCTTCTCTGCGAAGGTGGTGGAGAACGCTATGACCTACGCCATAGAATATCCTATCTTCAAGAGGAAGACGGTCGCAGGCCAGCTATTGTGGATTGTAAACGACAAGCATATAGACAGTAGTTTTAAGATTAAACAATTCAAGAAGAAGAAATAACATGGAAGTAACAAGGGAATACCAGTCCAGAGTTATTGAGCGGAACAGCGAAGAGTTGCAGAAATGCCGCTCAAACACTGTGCCGCAGGCTAAGGTTCCAGGGATAACCGGCATGATTCAAGTGAAAAAGTGCTACACATGCGTTCCCAAACCCTACGTCGAACGCTTTACGTTTTACAGAACGGAGACTCTTCTGTTTCACTTTGACCTCCTCCGAAGACCCTACATCATCATTACGCCCAGGAAGCACGTCGAAACGCCATACGACCTCGACAGAGACGAACTCTTCGACGTATTCGCCGAAGTTGACACCTTCTGCAAAAACCGCAATATTCACGACTACCAACTCTCAACCAACATGGGGTCGTGGAAAACCCACGCCCATCTCCACTGGAAACTGAAAATACCCGAAAACGCCTGCCACCGCATGAAGACGGATCACTTCGCTCTTCTCCACCTCGAAAGAAATTACGTATAAGGGTATTATAGACATAACAATGGACACATCAACAACAATGGATATCTTCAAGATGGCAGAGCAGATCGCAGGGGGAATGACGGATAAGGACAAGAAGGACATGCAGGGGATGGATCTCGAAGCCCTGATGCAGAAGGTGTCTGGGAGTGTATTCAGTCATATGAAGGACCTCGACATGTCGGGCTTGGGAGCGCCACCTAAGGAGGAGGAAGCGAAGCAGAAGCGAAAGCGGAAGAAGAAGAAGAAGCCCAAGAGGACTCCGGATATTCACGTGGAACTACCCCTCGACTTGGAGGATTTTTTCAAGGGTGGGAAGAAGAATATCAAGGTGATGCGTCCTTCTGCGGATGGCGAAGAGAAGGTCAAACTCACTGTGGACATCGAGCCTGGGGCGGAGGACGGGCACACCTTTGAGTTTGCGGGAGAGTCGGGTTCGATGCCCAATCGGCTTCCGGGTAATGTTTACGTCACGTTGGTTCAGAACAGCCACGCAGTATTCGAGCGGGACGGAGACGACCTGCTGATGGACATCGAGGTAAGCCTGTCTGAAACGTTCGGCTTCAAGCACAAGATGGCGATGATAGATGGTATGAAGGTTGAACTCGTCTCTCCGGTGTGTATATTCGACGAGCCGATGCTGAAGCTCATCGGACATGGAATGCCCTTGGGCGAGGAGAGGGGCGATCTGTACGTTCGCTTCAGCATCGAGCAGGTTTCGAAGGCGCAGCCCACTGAGGAGCAGTTGCAGGTTCTCCGGGATCTCTTCCCCCCCGTCGAACGTGACGTCCCCGAGGGTGAGTTCGAGCCAGCGACACTGGAGTGCCTCGAAGGCGGCTCGGTCGAGACCGATTCGAGTTCGGGCGTGGAATCGTCTGATTCTGGGGACACTCACAGCACCGATGAGCTGGGGGGTGAAGTCGATAGCGAAGGAGACTTCGATGTTTCGCCGGACGACTGTTAATTTAAGATAACACCTATTGCTGATATATGGATCCTACAAAAATAGCTGCGTCGGTCACAGTTTTAGTTTTGGCGGGAGTTATATACAGCAGGCATTACACCAAGGAGAGCAGAAAGTATAGTATATCGGCGAATGATTTTGCCTGTCACAAGAAGAAACTTGGAGGGTTTGTGGAAGTAATTGGTCTCGGTACTCATGAGACTCAGCCGAATCCCAGTGTTGACCACGTGTGGTACTACTTCGAGAAAGTGGATTTTTCCTTCCAGAAGCCAGTGTATTTAGAGTCCGGGGACGGTTCCTTACTGATCCCCAAGGCCGAAGATATAGTTTACTTCGAATGTGAGCATCGCCTGGTCAATACCTCAGATAGTTCGGTGATACATAGGGGGACAGTATATACATGAAAAAAAAAAATTGATAATGGACAACAAATGAAGATTGACGAATACATTAGCAGAAACAAGGTTTTGTCAATGAACACCTTCCTGTCTGCATTTATTTTCGTTTACATCTCTTCCGTTACGGCCACAGTATTCGACCCTATTTTCAACTTCATCTTTCCCGACGAGAAGGTGAAGAAGTTGAGACTTCAACTCTCTCCTACAGCCAACATAGAGATTGGGATTTTCCTCCTGGAGACGCTCAGGTGTCTTGTATACAGCACAACATTCTACTACACTTTCGAAAGTTACCTTACATCATAGGTGCGAGGTAAAACGTAGTTTCCCCCGACTGTGCAAAGAACAGCCCCCGAACGACTACATTCATTTCCCCGACTTGGTTCGCCTCTAGGTAGAAAAGAAGGCGGTCTATTTCAAATGTAACTGGTTCTGTGTCTCCATACGAGAAACAGAACTGGATCACAGCGGATTCACCCCGAAGAACGCCATCCGCAAACACACAGGACGTCCCCAGGCTGCGGAGCACCTTCAGCTGCCGAACAAATGTATTGACCCCTGCTCGGTCGAGGGTCGTGCTCGTCTCTGGAAAGTCTGGGGGGCTGTAGTCGCCGAGCTCACATAGGTGCTCGGCATGCTCGGGAATGTCGGGACTGCATTGGGACGTCCCTGACCGAACGATTACCTCAGGGCCTTCCAAAACAAACTGTACGACGACCGAGGGCAAGGCTCTTAGAAATTGGACGACAAGTCCCAAGTCCGAAATACAGCATTTGGCCTGGTCGATACTGGCGACCTGGTCGAAGGGTGTACTGACAACCGACACTGGCTCACCTTCCAGCTCAACTACAGAACTAAAACGGATCGCCCAGTCGCTTACTCTTATCACCAGTTTGGAATTGTAACAGGCTATACATTCCAGGGTGAGGATGAGATCCGAAACTTTCGCTGCGAACAGCAACATTATTTATCATTCGTATTTATTATTATCTCGATGTTTTTAAATACATTAGGCCTTAATGCCGGCGGCTCGCACCCGGGCAGTCTTTGCCCGCTTCACCACAGGCTTTGACACCTGGGGCTCCGCTGGTGTGGTGGCGGCGGGCGGCGGCGGCGGCGGAGCGGCCGTGACTACCTGCTTGGGATAGTGCTTCTGTAGGTACTTCTGCAGGTTGAACCAGGTGACGACATCGCCAGTGTTGGGACCAAGCAGCGTATTGAGAGCCTTCCCAGCTGAGGTAGTTCCCCAAACGTTGATCTCCCGCTTGTTCGACGGATTGAGGAGCTCATTCTCCCGGATATACAGGTTCATCAGCTTGGTAATGTCTGTCCGGGAATGCATAGAGTCAGGGTCGAGACCCAGGAAGGTCTTCAGGTCGCTACTGAGAACGAGAGGCTTGGCGAAACTGCTGTTCTTCTTCTGCTCTTCGGTCATTGGAGTCTTCTTCTTGCTGTTCTTCATGAGCATCTTGACCTCCTTTGTGTGATCCTTCTTCATCTCCTTCGCCTCCTTCTGTAGCCCCTTAATGTCAGTGACAAACGTCCCGAGAGAGCTAATCAATGCATCGAGACGAGAATCGAAGGACGCAGGGGCATCGACAACGTCGGCGCCGGAATCAATTGGGGTGTTATCAGTAGTGGAAGACATTATAGCAGTGGTTATGATTACATATAACGCCTTCTTTAAACCGTTTTTACGTATGATTGCCCCGATAATTATATAGACTATTCCCAAAGATGGATATTGCAAAGACAGAGATTATCGAGATTGTGTATGTGGCGGAGGCAAACGCTTTGTTGTGCACTGTCGACAACCGTAAGTTGACGAAGGAGAACCTCATGGAAACCCTGGCAGTCATTCAGGCTACAGTGAATACCTACAACAGCCAAGGCGTGCAACTCAAATGGTGCTGGGATCTATCCAATATTACACTCGATATAACGAAGGGGGGGAGTATCCAGACGATTCATAAGGAGTTGCTCAAGATACACCAGCTAATCTCCGACACCATCAGAGGAGCCGCTATAGTCTTCAGCAGTTCGAAACTTAGTAGTATATTTAACGGGCTCATCAAAATTTTGGATATAGAAATGCCTACCAAAGTGTTCAGTAAGGGGGCCGTGCCTAAGGCGATGGAGTGGTTGTCTGGGGTAGAGATTCGCTCAGCAACGCCTGGTCGAAAGCCTCGGCGAAAATTTTTCTAAGTCTCTTGTTCTTGGTATAATTACAGATTCCCAGTTTCGTTGCATCCAGCGTTTTCCCCAAACTGCGTGCCACGTAAGCCGTCTTATCGTAGGTGTTCCTCGAATGGCTCATTATGAGAATGACCTTGTTGGCGTCGAGCTGAGCCATAGGAACGGTGAATTTGTTAGTGAAGGCCGCCTCTTCGGCGTTGGGAATGTCTTCTCCAAAGAGATGGTCCCTGCAATACTCCTTCGTGAACGCCATCAAGCCTCCAGTGCTGTGGTTCGGACCGAACCCCCTCAACTGGTAGATGACATCGTTGAGGTACAACAAGCACCGACTCGAACCCACAAGACTAGCCTTTTTCTGCTCCATCCGGAAAAGGCTGTGCTTGATACGCTCTGGGTGATGGAAATCGTCGTCGTCGAAATTTACCGATGCCCAGCCCGTAGCCATCCCCGACAGGATGTTGCGCTTGTTCCCCACTGGGATCTTCTCCGAGAGCCAGACGTAATACACCGGGATGGACACGGCCTTGCGGAGAGACTCCAGTGCGGCGTCTGGAATTCGCTGCGGGCTGTCGTCAAGGATACACCATTCGTGTCGCACCTTCGTCAACTGGGCTTTGACGCACTCCATGAGACGCTCAAGGAAATCGTGGCGGTTGTATGTCGGTGTCAGTATTGACATCTTGAACTTGTGCCCCAGAGACTCTAGGCATTTGTCGAACTGGGCCAGGCTCTCAGGTCCAGGTGTCGGTCCGGTCGTGGACACTCCCGGCGTCTTGTAAACCGGAATGAGCTTGTGCCGAAGCCAGGCGGATATCCAGACGCCCGGAGGCATGCCCTTGGGAACTTTAGTGATCGTCTTGTCCAGGAGACATCCAGGGATCAATACTCCAGCAGTCATATCCACCAACTCGACCCAGCCATCCACCACAGGGATATGCTCTGTGGCCCTCAATCTGTGACCAAACCCACAGAAGACGGTATTCTCCGGATACCCAAAGTGCTGTCCGGTGGGATCGTCAAGTTCATTGAGATCGCTGCCTTCGATGATTATGTACAATGTTTCACGATTGGGGCGAAACTTACTCAAATTCTTCACTTCAATGATTTCTATAGCCATACTTAAGAACTCATAAAAGTTACGACCTAAAACCAGATTGATTAAGGTGTTGTCTCTGAATACACTTATTTAGAAGAGTTCTCACCAATGGATAACCAGGAGCACCCGCTGCAAGACAAATGGGTTCTGTGGGAGCACCGAGTGGGCTCTGACGAAGAGTCTTACACCAGCAACCTTTCGCAAATCGGTAACTTCTCAACCGTAGAGGGATTCTTCTCGTATGTCAAGAACATGCCGTGGCCGAGTTCGTGGTTCTACACCAGGGACGAAAAGCGTCTGCGTCTGGGGGGGCGGGACGTTGTAGGTTTCTCTTGCTTCAAGGAGGGCATCCAGCCGTGCTGGGAGGACCCGCAGAATATCGACGGCGGAGAGTGGCGGATCCGGAAATTTAACAGTCTCCAATATGTTGACGATGCATGGAAGTTCTGCGCACTGATGTGCATCGGCAACAACTACCCCGAGGGTCTCAATATAACCGGCTGCCGGGTGGTAGACTCTTCCAACTCCAGCAAGGGTAGGGCAATGTACAATGTCGAAGTATGGTTCTCCGACACCGACGACTACGACCAGGTGAGAAACATGATTAGTGAGGCGACGGGGACAGTGTGTTCGAGAATGTTTTATAGGCGGCACTCTGAAGATAACGAGAATAAAGAAATAAAAGTAGATAACACCAAAGCCCCAAACAAGCACTACTCCAAAAATGGCCGACGACCTCACAAACCTCGAAAGGCTCATTGACAAGAAGATGGCCCCGCTCATGGAAATGCAGCAGCAGCTCATCGACCAGAACATCAAACTGAGCGCACAGCTGTCTTCGGCACTGAGCGCCGCCCCGACGCCCCCGCCGACCCCTAGCGGAGCGAGTTACACCCGGTCGTTCACCCCCAAGTCCCGGGGCATCGTTATTGACCGCATGGGCGACGGGCGGCTATCCATAATGGGCAATACATTCGACATCAAGGACACCATCAAGGAATTGGGCGGCAGCTGGGATAAACCTCACAAGTCCTGGGTCATCGACAGGCAAGACAACACTCCGGCGGACATCAAGGCGGCCCTCGAGGATGCGGGCGGCGAGCAGATCACCATCAGTTGTGCCATGTAGGTCGCAGGAAATTAATATATTTGTTAAAATAATATGCCATACACAAATTAAAAAGCCGTCAAGAAGGAGGGAGAACTTTTCCTCGTCCGACTTCTTCACAGTCGTGATTGCGTGCGCAGTCTGTGTCGGGTTTCTATCAATATTACACTATGTTATGAACGGCACCGTGGCTGATGGTGGTTGGATTGGCTCTCTCCTAACATTTAATTAAGGATTCATGAGTTGAATATAATAACAGCCCGGAAATATGGTTAAGTCAGTTGAGCGCCGCTACGGCTGGGAAACGACGTCCTTCCGCAACAAGGAGGGTGTCTTACACAATACTCGTGGGCCGGCGATTAAAACCGACTATGGTGGAGGCCAGTGGGATCGTACGTGGTACGCCTCTGGTCTGCGTCATCGTGCGGGCGGGCCGGCGGAGGAGAACTCCGATGGGCGACAGTGGTGGTACACGCACGGGAAGCTACATCGCACCGACGGACCGGCTGTCACGTTCCCCGAGGGGAACGCAGTGGGTCATCAGTTCTGGATCGACGGCGTACCTTACACTAAGGAAGCATTCGACCTACAGGCGGCTTTAATGAATCTGCAAATCGCTTAAACACATAATTTTAAATAAAACAATTATCGATGTACCTGGATCGACTGAGCTTCAACTTTACGGCGCTATTCCTGTGCCTAGTGGAAATCAATGGTCACAGAGAACGCACCAAGGCTATGCACAAAGAGATATTCTACAAAGGTATATTGTTTAAGAAGCGTATGCTAAACAATTATTCCAATGTTAATTCATGTAAATAAAGACGATCCTTAGTCCTGAATTCCGAATTCACCTCCTTTTCTATCATACTCTGGAATTCTGAGCTATTATTCGGATTGAAAAGGATCGTAAACGTTGTCGTTCTCAAATAAAAATTCCAAATGGGATAGAGTATAGTATCGGGGCTAATGATTTCATGGAAACTCAATGCATACATGGGCGAATTATCCTCCATGCTAGATCGTATTACTTCCGACATCCCTGCCTCGCCGCCTGTTGGTGTTACTATTATTTCTATATCGAGAACAGGACCACTATATAATTCATCAATAAGACCATTATAAGTACCGTGTATTAAACGGAGGTTCTCCTTAATAACAATGTGCTTACCTTTCACTATGCTTGGAATCCGACCCATCTGCTGGGTAGATATACGTTCGTCGTATAGCGGTGAATCGGGATCCTGTGTGAAAGGCTGGTAAATATCCCGGCGGTGGACGAGTTAATACGGAGGCTTAGGCTCATACTCAGGCGGGCGGCGGGCGACAAAGTTTATTACAAATTCTGCAAGAATCAGCAGCGGGGACATCAATAATATGGCAATTATACCATAGAGAAATCTCATTTGTTATACACAAGATTTTTATAATTTACAGAAGCGAGTTTAAGCGATGCCTGTTTTAAATATAAAACGGACGTCTTTCAAATGATGCATCGCTTCGTGGACGCCGCCGCACAAGAAGCAAAGAAGAGCCCCATGGACAAGAAGCACGGGGCTGTGCTGGTGCGAAACGGCAAGGTCATATCGGTGGGCCACAACCGCTACCGCAACAAAGCGATGACCACAGTGAGGGACACCGATTCTGTTTCGATGACGAGGCTCAAGAAGCGCTTTAGGAAGTACTGCCGACGCACGCATCATCCGCCGCCAACATTCTTCGAGTTTTGCAGACTCACGGGTCGCCTGGCAGCGAGCATTCACGCAGAGGAGGACGCCATCGCCAAAGCTGGTTCACGGGCACACGGTTCGGTGCTGTACGTGGTACGGTTCGCAAAGACCCAGGACACCCCCGCCCTGTCGTGTCCCTGCAAACGCTGCTCCAAACTATGTGAGAAGAACAAGATGAAGGTATTCTACACGCTACAGGGATGAAACACAGAGTTATACATCCAAATATGTCCATGCTTTTTCCATTTTCATGAATAGTTTCCTTTGTTTCAAACTGGGTTCAATAGTCGTTCAAATTTGCGCATAATTAAGTATGCACCGTGTAACTACAATGCCTACTAAAGCCGAACTCACTACCCAGCTTGCTGCCGCCAAGGCCGAGATTTCCACCCTCAAGGATTCTGCCTCGTCTATGAAGCCCGAGAAGAAACCTCGCCTGCCGAGTGAATACAACAAGTTCGTGAAGGCCAAGTTTGCGAAGACCAAGGAGGAGCTCGGAGCCGACGCCACGGCCAAGGCGGTGCTCACGAAGATCGCCAGCGAGTGGAAGGATGCCCCGGAGAACCCCAAGAATGCCTAACTGAATACGCCCTTGTACTTCAGAAGGTGCTGTTCGTGATATTTTCTGAAATCTATATTCTTAGGAGTGTTGATTTGAGACAGTACCTCCGTAATTGATTCTATCTGCAATGTTGCGGCGAAGATGATCACGTAGTTGATTATATTGGGAATGCTTTCCTGTGTCCACTCTACGTCCTCGAGGGCGACTTCGACGCCTTTGAACTTCCGACAGACGATGTACTTTTCAGAATTGGTGGGCTTGCTCCCGGGGGGCTTGCACACATTGATCACCTCAAAGAGTTCATTGAGCCACAGGATGACCCGGAGCGTCTCGAATGTATATGTATCGAAAAACTTGATAATAAAGGTTCCCCCGGGGGCGAGATGCTTCCGGGCTACGTCGATCTGTGCCTTAATTATGGGGTAGTTAATGGTCTCCTGGCTGTCGTAGTCCGACGAACTATCGGCGCCCCCGTCGGCGGTGATTAGATTCGCAGGGGAAGTAACTAGGCTATCTGTGTTCAGGATGTCGTGATATCGGACCGTTGCCTGTGGAAGCTTCTTGGAGAAGGGAATTGAGCCACCAAGGGACCAAGCCCTCCAAGCGACCCCCTTGTAAAAATACCTCAGGCATTCCACAAAGCCACCAGGAGCTTCGCATAGACAAATAGCCGTTCTTGGGTTCGGGATCTTGTAATTTATCAAAATCTCTGAAAGTTTATAGAAGGCCCGACTTATCCGCTTCGGACCGCTTCTGGACACGTACAACCAAGGATACATGTCATCGGAGACGTTGTTCCAAGCGTTATTCTTAGAATCCTTGACGTAGTGCTGGTCTATCGAGTGTTTGAAGTGCGACAACCTTGTGCGAAGCTTTCGGATTTCTTTGAGTGGTTTAGTTGAATCGCTCCTTAGGAACTCCGAAGTGAATTCAAAGTCGTACCAGAAGAGGGAGTCCATATCTTAGTACATAGATTTAACTCGAGTACGCTGAACACATTCAATAATGTTTTCAGCGTAATAATTTTGTTAGGTAAGGGTAAAATGGATAACTGGCTACTCTGGCTTATAATAGCCTACATTTATATACACCTAGTCACGAGAAACCAGACCTCCCCTGAAAACGGAGAAGCATTCGCACAGGAAAAAGAAATTCTCCAAGAAATTAAGAATATCATTTCCATGTACGACGGAACGATGGGTATGATCCCCCCAGACACCAAGGAAGAACAATGCTTCCCATTAAACGGTCACATTGGGGCGGTAATAAACAGGGCCATCAGTTTCTGTGGTTAGATTCCTTGCCCACCTGGTCGAGCACATTTACCTTTGATCGTGCAATCTTCCTCTCTGCCTTCTGCTGTTCGCTGCGGCGGTTCGCATACCAGAGGTGATACTCTGACTCGTTTTCAAAATACTGCTTCACGCCGTCGATGTCAATGACCCGGAAGAAATCCCGCTCCTTAAGAGAACCACACGTGGTGTCATAAACTTCCTTTGTGAGAGCATTGATAATTGAAACAGAAGCCATTACTTAGTTAAGTCTTCCTTACTTTAAACAGTTTTGTGTATGAGGCAGATGAGAGCGTCCTTGTTCATCTTGGAGTAGCCCTTGCGTCCCAGTTTCTTGGCGACGATCCTAAGTTCCCCCACCCCCAGCGACTCTAGACTGGCCTTGTCCTTGGTCTGTGTGACAGTCTGTGTCGGGGTGTCAGTCTGTGTCGATACACAGGCAGAAGGGTTCTCTGTCTGCGTGGCAGCGTCACATTTATTCTGCTGTATTTCGTACAGTAGGTTGTTGCCGATGTGTGTGAGGCAGGAGTTGAGCATACCGATCAGCCGTTCATGAGGGACATCATGCGTTTCGCAGAAGCGATCAATTGAGGATTCCATAGTTCCTGATACTTTTAAGTATTGGTACCGTCACGACCTAAAATTACTTTTTGGGGGTCAAGTTTCGCAAGCATTTGAGCATCAGAATCACTCAATACCCCCTTCCTTCTCTGTGCGTACAGTTTCATTAGTTTCCTCCGCCTTGCTGCCTCCACCGCTTCTGGAGTGTCCGATACCCTGAGCCCCAGTATTTCCCGCAAACTGAGTTCGCTGGTTTTCGCCACCGGGGCCTGGTCGGGTTCGGAATCGAACAGCTGCGACCACGTGTCGACCTGCGGCTTCGGCTGCTCTTCTGGCTCGGGCTCGACTGGTCGGCCATTCAACCACAACAACTCCATTGTATCCGTCGGGCTGGTGTACCACTTCGCCGGCTTCAATGCGTTCCGTGCCTGCTCGCAGGCGGTGTCCCGCTTGGGTACCAGTATCCTCCCCATTTCCACGAAGTGATCCCTCCAGTAATCGTTGTAGATCGAATACTCCTCGTGCTTTATCTCGTAGGCCCACTGCTTGTAATCGTCAGAGTCGTCAGTGTCACTCATCGAAAAGAGTAGGCGTTTCCTTTCCTTGTGCAGCATTTCCTTAAACGCTATAAAGTTGTTTAAAACATCACCCTAAGAACAAGTTAGGACTACATTCCAATAATATACAATGTTGGCGCTTAATTCAACTTGGGAGACCAAGGTCAAATGGGACGGAGAACATTTTGCGAAGGCTCCTATACACGACCCCAGGGACGCACACCTGCACATCTGGCGCCGGGGATGTCATATCGAAGGCCTGGTCACCGAGCAGGACCCGCATCAGGATACAATTGTCCCGATGGGAAAGGGCCGACCCGCCAAGCGGAGGGATTTGTACTGTGCAAGGTGCTGGAAGCACAGGCCAAGGCAGACCGAGCTGCCCAGGTGCCCGAAAGTCGTGAAAGTTCAGTTCGACATCGGCAGTCCGCCCAAGCGTGCGTTCTCTTACGGTCCCGAAGATTTTGAGTCGACTCTGGGAGACATACCTGACCCACTCGGCTCCGAGGAGTATCTCGAAGAAGTCAGCAGACGGGAAGGTGTTATCTCCTGCTACGTCGACCGGAGCGTAGGATCAGTCCAGAGGGATTGTGCTGCTTCCTTCATATACAACGCTCCGAGCGATGATTTCGACAAGGCTCTGTTTCTGCTGAAGACATTCGGTCTGACCAAACTGGACCAAGACCTCGAACGGTATACATCGTTCTTGGAAACGATGGACCTCGAGACACGCCAGAAGCTCAAGTACGACCTGGATGCACCACGACGGCATTTGAACAGGGCGCTGAGGGAAATGCTTACGCCGAAGAAGAAACCCGCTCCGCCTCGCACGCTGTGGCGAGACCGAGAAATCCCCCACTGGATGCACCCGTTCGTCGACGCTCCGGAGGGGCACATCGCTATCCGTCGGGCAAAGAATGAGAACTCCAGGCGGACAATGCTTCTACCGATTACTACACTTAAAGAAATACTGGCTAAAACCAGAATATAAAGATGACACACACACAGCAGAGACTGCGTGAAGTAAACTACCAGACGGCTAGTGCCGAGCTTTGGGGTATGATAAAGCCGATGGTCAAGCTGTCGGACAAGAGGAGCGATAAGTTCCGCTCGAGTATGGGTATGGCTAGAACGTTTATTTCCCAGAACCGCCATTTGGGAAAGTTCACGAGGCAGCGGGGAGCCCTCAGGGAGTTCCAGAGTCGTTGGGAAGCGAACCCGGAGCGGGCGTTGCAGCAGCTCACCCAGCTGGTCTCTAATGTATAAATAATAATATATAGTATAAACATTAAACATGGCGAGGAAATCCCGTTCCTCTGGATTGAACAAGACGTTAATGGCATTGGTCGCTGCGGCAGTGCTCATAGGTCTGGGTTATGCGATTCGCTACTTCCACAAAGGGAAGAGCCTCGAGGCCGCATACCAGGAATTGCTGAAGAAGGATAAGGAATGCCAAGAGCAGATGGAAAAGTTATTGGCAGAGGGAGAAGTAGAAGGTTATTACCCCAGTTCCCTCGAGGGACGGGTAGACAAACGGCTTGAGAAACTCGCCAAACTTCGAAAGGAGAAGAAGACTCTGGAAAAAACGATGAAATTTATACGCTGGACCCAAGTCACAGTGTTCTCAATCGGAGACCACCTGAATAAAGCACCTGAAGTTCATGCGAAGTACTATACGTGCGCCAATTGGATTCAATTACACGGCAACCTCGATTATACCACATATGGCTTTGGCAGGGTGATTGAAGACCACGGCATCAAGAGACATGGGTTGTTTGTGTTAGTCAAGAATTCCTTTGATAATTTGCGCACCAGAATGGAAACAATGTTTCCAGATTGCGAGTTCAAGTCGCTCGCTGATCCAAACTTCGAGAACGATGTTTGGAGGTCGTCTGACTTTTCGTAAATGCTTTACATAGCAATCTAACCAATACATCCTAGGGGGTGCGTTGGTTGGATTTTCGTGCGTTTGGGTTGCTTTACTTTTTCACGTACTTGAAGGTCCACGCCTTGCGGTCAATGCTGAACACAGCGGACGCTACGAGACCGCCGAGGATGCCGTGCATCACTACGGTCATGGCGTTAGTGATGGTAGCCTTCTTAGTGGTAGAATTTCCAGGGGCCTTCCGCAACGTCATGACGTCGATAATGGCCTGGGGGATATTCTTGACGCCGATCTTGACGATCTTGCTGTGACCTGGGATAATATCGGTAGCCTCGTCGAGCTCGACGACCATCCCCGGGGCGAAGATGACGAAGAGGCAGAAGAAGGTGAAGAAGGCGACAAACTCGCTACTGTTAAGGAAATCAATGACTTTGTTCATTGCTGTGTGTATTGTTATAATGTAATGTTTTTTTTCAGGCTATTTTTACGACTGGAATGAATAATAAAATTCTACTATAAGAGTAAAGGGAACATGCCTCGCAAAGTCGATAATGTCGATCCGTTCCTAATGAACATAGTATACAAAAGAGAGCGCCAGTCGCACCGACAGGATAGGACCTTTGAGTTTTTTTACGAACAGTGCAAACGGCGAGTGTCCTGTCGGGTCGAACTTAACCAAAGCGAATGCATCTATATCGTTCCTGGATTCGCAACGGGCATGCCCATTTTCGACCCTAAGATCATTGCCAAAAAACTTCACCGAAAATTCACACGGGACGGGTTTCTCGCAACGATGATGGACGACAAGATGATCTACCTCAACTGGTCACAAGCCGGTCTGGAGCAGGCCGACAAGGCCCAGCGGAAAAAGAAATCCGCACAGGCACACGACGAAGTCTCCAAACAAAGGAAGGAAACGAAGAGACTTAAGAAGAAGTGGGGCTTGTGAGACAATGAAAGTCCTTAGTATAGACGTAGGTACCAAGAACCTCGCAGTGTGCGTCCTTGATGCGGACCCTGACAACCCGGAAATCGAATACTGGAACGTCCTCGAAACCACCGGGCTCAAGGATCTTTTCGAGCAGCTGGACGTAGAAGTATGTCTGGACGAGTCGACTCACGTTGTCATAGAGAAACAGCCCAGTTTTAATCCCAAGATGAGGGGCGTGGCTTCTGCCCTAGAGACCTATTTCATCATAAGGGGGCAGCTGGACTCCACCCACGTGACCCGGGTGGTGTCATTCAGCCCAAAGCACAAGATAACGCTGTGTGCCGCCCGCATACCGAGCCCGCCAGTGCCCAAGAGCAAACGCTACAGAATGCACAAGAAAATAGCCATCGAAGAGTGTGCCGACCGAATAAAAGAATCCTCCACCTTGACTGGGTTTTACTCTGGTCACAAGAAGAAAGACGACCTTGCAGACAGTTATCTACAGGGCATCGCCTACATACAGATGAACAGGTGCTTAAGGTAAGGGACTGTAGTGTATTTAAGGATGGCTTATCATGGGTTGATGAGACACGCCACTAAGGATTTGCGTTCCGGTCTATCAAATAATATCAATGACATAACCAAAGACGAGATGAATATTCGGGTCAATCGTGCAGGCAATGGCGGTGAGAAGCGAATGAAGTTGGGAAGCAGCATTTCCCAGAACTCGATACAGATCGTCCATGCCGATTCGGACACGGATTCGGACAAACCGGAACGCTCTAGGATATCCTTAGGAACTCCCTCAAAAAAGGTTGAATTCCAGACGACCGATATGGAAGATTTCGTGAACACGCAGAAGGTAAACACCGACGTGAGCGAGGAACCAGAGTTTGACGATGACGACACGGACCAGAGCTCAATGGCGTCGGGGCTCAGTAGCGACGACAGTGCTTCGGTGATCAGTTCCATCGCCTCAGATATGGAGGTGGACAACAGCAAACTGTTAAGGAAGCAGAAGAAATACGAACTCCTGAGCAAGTTGCAGCAACTGGAGAGGCGTGGGGTGGTCCTGACCAAAAAGTACCACATCAAGTCGAAACTCCCCGACCTTCAGTTCGAGTTTGACCGCATTACGTCGATGCTGAATAAGGAGGCGGGGGTCAAGTTCGCCAGGAAGGTCCTTATGGCGGCTGTGACCGGAATCGAATTTGCGAATCGGCAGTTCGACCCCATCCAGGCAAAGCTGGAGGGCTGGAGCGAGTCGGTAATGGAGAACATCGGCGACTACGACAACTGCCTGGCTCGCCTGGTGGACAAATACGGGAAGAGTGTCGAAGTCGCCCCCGAGGTCGAACTCTTCACGGCTTTGGTGGGAAGTGGCTTTATGTTTCATCTGTCGAAGACCATCATGCAGGACCCGGTCGGTATTCTCAATTCGCTAGGGCAGCAGAACCCCGACATGCTGGAGTCAGTGATGAAGAATGTAATGGGGTCGATTCGCCCCGAGCACCTACAGCAGGCGGCCGCCAGCAAGGGACCGAGACCCGGGATCCCGCCGCCGAATATCCCCGATTCTGAGACAGAATCCGAGTATTCCACAGATTCCGACGAGGACATACGCATGGTGTCGGTACACGACAAAAAGAAGAAGAAAGGTTAATTCGATGAATTATAATGTAGACTACCAGAAAGAACGATGGTGTTTTGCAGTATACAGGAAGCCTATGGATCAAATTTTGAGTCCAGCCGGGCCAGTTATAACAGTCCCCCCTGTTCATCGCAGCAGTTCAATCCTAACGACCCCTACTTCGCCCTGGCCGGAGCTTCCTCCTCGCCACCGGCGCTCAGCGTCGAACTGGAGAATCTCCGAGATAAGGTGGAGACCTTCGTTTCGAGCGGTTCGCAAGCACAGCGCACGGAGGCGTTCGGGGGATCACGGGAGAGGTTGGATAATATCCTGCACTGCACCCTGGTAGCCATATTCACGGGCCTGCTGGTTGATCACTTTACGTAATATACCGAGACCTCCTCGAAGTATGCAATTTCTTTTCCTCGAATGAACTGTTTAATTTAACCAGTCCGGTAGAATTAGTGGAAAAGTTTTTATTATTACTTTCCCGAAACTGTTCTATGGACAAGTTTCCCCCGAAAAACTCCAGCTGGTCTCTCGGAGGGGCGGGCCGGATGCAGATACACTCTCCCTGTAACTTTGTGACCATGAACTTGAGGAGCATGCTCCGGAATGCCCACTTCGAACCCTTGCCTGAGTAATTGTAGCTCTTGGCGCAGTTCCAACTGCAGAAGTTGCCTGACACCTTGAACGAATCATGCTCCTCGCTGTACGTGGAAGGAAGAAACGCCGGTCGCCCCTCGAATTTATGGCAGCACCACCAGCAGGCGGCGTCAGAGCACTTTGGCACTTCTCCCTGAATTTCGACTCTCTCCGAAATAATGTTGAGCTGCTTAGACTTTGCCACCCCCAGCTGAGGCAGGGGAGGGTTGTTGATGTGGTTCACCTTGACTATACTACTAATGGCCCTAGGGGGCTGGGGCACGGTGTTAAACTCCTCTTTCGCTTCGCACTGTAATTTATAAGGAACTTTCGAAAAGGCTATGTCGGTCTCGTCCTTTGCGGCGTGTACAACTATATCTAGAGCCCCAAAGCGGATGGACTGCCCCCCCAGACCCCGTTTCGCCTTCTGCTCAGAGTTCCCATCAAAGGAAACCTTCTTTTCGAGTGTTTCATTTATAGAAAATGTTACTATTTCACTCTTCTTTCTCCTCCCCCTCCTGCGAATCATGCGATTTTATCTGGTTTAAGATTAACACTTTAATTGCCTTTAATCAGATGGGGTATTATGCAGTTGTTATCCTTGCGGGTATTTCGTATGTAGTTTATATCAATAAGCACGCCATTCTATGCTGGTTGTACCACTGGAGGAAAGACCATAAGCCGGTCCAGGAGGAGACCGACAGTCTCGAATTGATTCGTGTGGGACCGCGGGTATTTTCCACGGGTCGTCTCACCATTCTGACTGAAACTGACACTTCCCAAGACATAAACTTCAATATTCCAATGACACGACCTATCATGATGGCTTCGCTGCATCCGGGAGACCTCAATGTTACGGACGCTCTGGCGAAGTTCAATCACCCGTACCACACACGGAAGAACATCCTCGCCAAGGCTCTGTGGCCGACGATGTCCGATGGCCAAACATTGGAAATCCTTCTCCGTGACGGATGGCTTGAAGATGTAGGGTATCAGGACCGCATTCCAATTTAAGAAATGAGTAGTTTAAATATATAATTAATTATATAATATTCTGCTAATGTCTAATACCTGCGAAGATGAGATACTCGTATCTTTCCATACTGTTCAGGGTACGACAATTAAGGGGCTATTCGAGTCAATGAAGGAGATCCTGAATGACGTCAATATGCGATTCGACAAGACGGGAATGAAGATCACCGCTATGGATGGGAACAAGTGCGCCTGTGTGCACATCAAACTAGAAGGATCCAAGTTTGAGCATTTTGAATGCAACCTGGAGAACGTGGTCGCCGGAGTGAATATGCTGAGTCTGTTCAAGCTGATTAAGACTATAGGAAGCCACGATACCGTTAAATTTAATATATACAAAAACAAACCATACGAACTGGTTATAATGTTTGAAAACAGTAGCAAAAACACTACTACCAAAAGTGTGTTGAAGCTCCTAGATATTAACGAGGACATCTACAGCATTCCCGATGTCGAATTTGACAGCCAGATCAACATGCCGAGTCTCGACTTCCAGAAGTACTGCCGAGACCTTAGTATTTTCAGCGAGGTGATTAAAATTCGCAGCGGTCCCGCCGGACTCGAACTTATTGCGGACGGAGACTTTGCGAGCCAACACGTGTGCATATCACAGTCCAGTGACGATGCGAATATGCACATTAACAAGGGCACCGAAGCGGTAGAGGGGATTTACTCGGTTAAATATCTGAACTTGTTCACCAAGTCCACGAATTTAAGCAATATTGTAGAACTTTATTTAATGAATGAATACCCCCTTATTTTAGTGTATTACGTGGGGAACCTGGGGAAACTTCAATACTGTCTCGCTCCAAAGGTGGTATGAGAGCATTTTCCTGGGTCGGGAAGACTACGGCATTGCGAATGTGCTTGCTATGTAATACAAAGGCCGTATCGCCCTCGGGGGCCTCGCACATATGCACCAGCTGCCTCACCTTGATCAGCGTACTGTGAGCTATGAAGCCGAGGTTGTAGTTATATTGGCTCGCAGTTTTCCAGAAGTCTACGAGCTCGACTTCCACCTCGAATGTCTTGCGGTCCAGGCAGTCCCGCTCGCTCACCACTTCGGTCAAATCGAAGTTCCAAGCTCCGATTGTGTGCGTCCTGCGTGTCTTCTGGCGGGTCAACTTGCACTCCTTAGACTCGTCAAAGTGGGAGGGGTCGACTGGAATCTCCTGACTGACCGAAATGCGCACGTCGAAGCAACCCCCCGTGACGAAATCGTAGTCCATCAGCTTTATCTTGCGCATGCACGTGCGGCTCGCTTTGTCATCGATAGTGAGCCGCAGGTCTCCTTGGTAGTAGTCCGTCGACTTCGCCTTCTCCAGTGTCGAGTCCCATTTGCTGAAGGATTTCAAGTTCTTCGCAATGGTTTTGAAGTACGTTTCGGAGATGTCCGGGTCGAATTTACCCCTCCCGGCATCGTCCTCCTCGATGTAGCCGAGGCGAACTTCGATCTCGATCTGCTCCGATAAATTACGAGGCAGGTCCTTTAGTATATTGACTAGTTCCAATACAGCTGGCATCAAATCGGGATCGGAATCCATATTTGATAATCGGCGGTTCGTTTCTTTATAAGTCTTCTTCTTCTTTAAGTGTATTGAAAAACACATTTAATTGAGTCATCTTAAAGTCCTTGGTTCGACTGCAGGCGAGTCAAGGAGGGGCTGAGCTTGCACGACGCCGCAGGATCGAAGGCGATCATCTCGTCGGAGCGGATATCGGCCTTGGTGGTGGCGTTGGGCATCGTCATCTTCGAAGTCCTAGAGGGATCTGCCCCGCTCTCGAGGCTCGAAAGGTACTGGGTGTTCAAGGACGCATCGTTCTGGAAGTTCTTCTCCCACTCATGTTTGACGGTCATCGTCTCCATGGGGGCGTACGGGTCGTCATTCTCGAGCCAGCCCATGGCCCGCTGCGAGGTCTTGAGAGGGGACTTGCCACGCTCGGCTTGGAGGAGCTCCGAAAACCCCGGACACGTCACGGTGCCGCTCGGCGAGGCAATGGGTGCAGCCGTGGTGGTCTGGCTAAAGCGCTGGCGCTGCGAGAAGAAGTCTGGGGTCCCTGGAGGAACGACCTGTTCGTCTACCGGCTGTTCTGCAAGCGACCCCTGTGGGTTATACATGCCAGTACTCTGCGAATTGCTCTGCGAATTGCTCTGAACGGCTGCCGCCTGTGCAGCGTTCTGTACATCTATATTGATATCTGGGACATCGGTAGAGGCGGCTGGAGCCATGAACATTATAGCCATCAGCACTACGACAGCGATGAGTATTTTCATGTTGCAATCCATCTTCATATTAGTATTTACTGTAGGTAAATATTTTAATTATCGCCGTAATAACTTCCGTCCGAATCGGTATCGTCGTCAATTATGCAATTGTGGGCTTTGACCTTCCTGGGATCTTTAATCACGAACGTCTGCATTTCCCACTGCGGCCAGATCTGGGACTTGTAGATATTGATATGCCTGCACCTCAATATAGAGACAATCTGCGTCCCTTGGGAAAGACCGTCCGGAACGGCGATCTCAGTGTTGTTCTTGCCGACATTGCGAACCTTTATCTTTCCCGACTTGCGCCGGGGCCAATATACCTTAAGATTGTTCTTTATGGACACCGTGGGCCTATACAGCTCCCGGACCGCCTCTTCACTCAGCTGCTTCCCCCACAACTGTTCGGAAGCCGCTACGATCTCATCGATGACCCAGTCGTCGAAACAGACAGACCACGCCTTGAACTCCTCACACGCACTGTCCGGGGACACCTTGAGGTAGGAGTTTCGAACGGTCTCGTCGGTAAGATCCACATCTTCAACGAGACACAGCCTCGCCGTCTGGATTTCCGCAGGGTTCTCAAGAGGCAGCGTCTTCTTACTGCTTCCCACCACCGGCACGCCGACCCTGAAGAAATCTACGTTGGCGCTGAAATCGCTGAAGTCCCTAATAATAGTATTCATATTACAAATGCTGTGGATTATTTTGGACAATCCAAAACGCAAACCTCCCTCACGAACCACGCCAGGCCGTAGGTACGTTTGGTCATCCTTACGACCGGTGCCCGAATGACGAGAACTGCAGTTACCCCCGTGGAAATGTCCCCGGCGGTGGCGATGCACATCTGCTGGTCCGTTATCTTGAACCTCCTAAGGTTCTGTTTTAGTTTGAAGGTGTACAACCCGTTCTGGGGGAGGTCGACGGAGCGGTGTTTCCCCCGAGTCTGAAATCCACCATACCAGGCTGTGCTGTGCTCCGCCACTTCTCCAAACCACTGCCGGAGGGTCTCAGGCATGTCGGTCTCCAGAATGATAATTTCTTTCTCGGTTATTGCGTGAACCTTCAGCGGCGGGGTCTGGACCTCCAGTGCCGAACCGCTCACCGACACCTTGCTTTCCTTCCCAAGGGGCGTTGATACCGCCTCCGAGTATTCCATTTGCTTGTGATCCCAATAATTTTATCAATTCCTTAACGCTCTGTGACCCTTGGAACTCACATTGGCCGGATTGCTTATCGGTGTGGCGAGGGTAGAAGCCGCCCTGTAGTAGTGCTTGTAATCGTTTATTCCTTGGACGATTTTATCGACGGAAATCTTTACGAAGCGGGAATTCAGAGCCGCCAGGTTTTCACGCAGGCCCTCACACCGCTCAAAATTGTCATACACTCGCACCATCAGGTTCAGGACTGCCCCGGGATCCTGAGGGGAGACTGTCATCTGGGCCTTGGCACTGGCGAGCTCTACTATTTTTACGTTCAGAAACTTGAAATTTATCGGATCGAAGAACAGCCTCAGAAGGGGCTCATCGGTCGATTTCTTGAGATTTTGAACCCATTTCAGTGTATCCATATTTAAAGTATTGTTATACGTACCAAGTATTTTATTTACAGCGATGAATATCCACCGTTTAAAAAAGGACTTGCAGCACACGGATACTAGGTCCACCGTTCAGGATCGGCACATATTGAAAATGAAGGAATTCGCCCCAGTTAGAAATTCCTTAAGAAGTAAGGAAGTCCAGCTCCGCCAGTGCCAGGAACTCCGTGAAGTATTGGAGGAGGGTGATCCTGAGATTGCTGCTACAGAGGAGAGGATTTCTAAACTTTCGAAAGACATAGCTTCGCTCACGGAAGACAGCAGGGAAATTAATTACTTTCTAAAAGCGTCCCCCTACTTATGCCCCAGTGTGACACCCAGTTCCGTGGAGACCGACGAGTCTTCCACAGGGGCCGGGCTTGACGGCTTTCTAGAGAGAACGGGAAGCGTCAGTAAAGGGAATACGTATACACAATACATGGAGAACTGTTTCTCAGTGTTCTATAACCAAGGCGATGACCCTCGAGATTCCTTAATGGTGTGTCGGGATTGTAATGTAGAATTGGTCTACAACCAGAAAGATTCAGAATTGGCGTGCATTGAATGTGGGAAGTGTCAATTCTACCAGAACCACGAAGTGACCGGCGAATTCAGAGACGACGTGCACATATTGTCGCCCTTCGCCTACAAGCGAATGACTCATCTCAAGGAATACCTCTCTCAGATACAGGCGAAGGAAACCACAGACATTCCCGAAGACATTATTTCGACGATCCAGAAGGAAATAAGAAAGGAGAGAATCACAAATGTCAACCTCATTACGCCACGCAGAGTCAGAGGGTACCTAAAAAAACTTCACCTCAACAAATTTTACGATCACGTCAACTCTATTATAGTCAGAATCACCGGGACATCCGCTCTCAAACTCTCGGGCGAGTTGGAATGCACTTTTATCGAAATGTTCCAGCAAATTCAGTCCCCGTTCGAAAGACACTGCCCCCCAGAACGGAAGAACTTTCTAAGCTATAGTTACACTCTCCACAAGATGTGCTTGATCATAGGACAGGAACGCCTCTGTGAATACTTCCCTCTCCTAAAATCCAGAGAAAAAAACTACGCACAGGACTGCATATGGAGAAAGATCTGCGAAGAACTAGGCTGGCCATTCCATCCCAGTGTGTAGATTTAAAGAAGAAAGTAATTACAAAGTAAAATGTCGTCCTTCAGCCTTCCGGATCAGGAGGTTCTCCTTGAAAAATCTACTGGGGCGGTAAATGTTGCCGAGCAGCAGTATGCCACGATCAGTCTTATAGGGCCGAATTGCCCACAGAAGCACGAGCAGCTTCAGGTCATGCTGAGGGGAAACTTCCCGAGCGCAGAGAAGGCCCAGGAACACGCCCTCGAAAGCAAGGGGAAGTTTGGGGTATACACGATCGAGCAGTATTGCTGGGTCATTCTACCCCCCACCGAAGATGTAATGGCCAGCCAGGAACAGCATGACTCGGAGTTATACGAACTCCTCAGCGGCTACCTGACCGACCAGGAGGACAACAACGCCAGGCACGCCGAGCGGGTCATTGCCAACAGAAAGGCTGCGGCCCAGCGTGTTGCCGAAGCCAAAGAGAACAACGGAGGGACGGAGGAAACGAAGGGCGGGGCCGAAGCCGAAGCCGAAGCCGAAGCCGAAGTCGAACTCGCTCCTCCAGTCGCAGCCGACGTTCCCCTTCCATACCAAGCCATCGAAACGCCGTGGGACGTGTCAGAGCCGCACAAGGGGGCGGTCCCGGACCAGAAGTTCGCCGTCATTTCCATCGCCTCAGTCGTGCGATCCAAAGTTGCCCTCAAGATTTTTGCAGCGTTTGCAACAGAAGACGAAGCGAAGACCTACTCGTGCCTGGTGCGGGATGACGACCCGTCATGGAACGTGCACGTCGTGGCGATGTACAAGTGGCTCCCCCTTCCCCCCGACCTCAGTCTCATTGACGAGTCACACTACCTCGACGAAAGCCTGGACAGTTTCATTCAGGCGAATAGTGCTGCAAGGGACCATACACAGAAGGTGAAAAAGTCGAATGCTCTCCTTCAGGTGTAGCGACGTTCGTAAACTACGGTATACACGTCCTCGTTAGGAACTTCCGCCAGAATGTCCTTGACAATATGGCATTGCTCGTCGTTCAAGCAAAACCACTTCGAGTTGAATATTACATAGGAATAGTAATGCCCATTCAGTGAATCCTCCCCACGGTGACAGCCTATCGCCTTCAGGTCGAATGCCTTGGATGTCCCTGCGACGTCGAACACCAGCTCTGTTTCCAGGCTCCCCAGACCCTTACACGGAAATTGCATCACCAATATCTTGGGCAATTTCCATATAAGGCATTTTTTCCTACACTTCGTGTGTCTCTTGCACCTAGAGCATGTGTATCCGTCTATATAATCGATGGACATCGTTGCACTCTCAATCCCAGCACAGAGACCCTCCGAAAGGTTGGGTATGGCCAGACTGTTAAACAACGTGAAATTATTGTTTTCTTTGTGACACCGCCTACACGTCACGATTTCCCGAAACTGACCATAAAAACACCTCGTTTCGGCACACAATACCCCTGCCGTCTGCTTCCACGCCCATGAGCCGTACAACCTTAGGGCCTGCCTTGGGTTAGACCTTGGACTTATGGGAGGCTCGGGGCATTCTTCATTGTCAGGGGCTGGCCTGAGCGCAGCCTCTATTATGTCAAGAATACGCAGGAAACACTCGTTTGTGTCCTGCTGCTCGAAGGATCGATACTGACTGAACAGCCTTCCCAGGTACTCCTTCAGTCTGTGCGGATTGCGAACATGATTGGAAATTCGACAGAAGGAAAGATACTCCTTCAGAAAGAGGGCACAGTCCGTATCCACTAGATTGGGGATATTCAAATTCATAAGACTTTTCTGAAATATACTACACGCCGACAATATCTGCAGTGCGGTGTTGAGAAAACATGTGTTCCCCAAATTTACGAGACCCGTCGGTCTGTCCATCGTTTCAGTGTTAGACTAGTTTTACTTTAAATTAAATAAACGAAATCTTGGCAGGTATGACCGCTTGATCCGCTTTTGAGCGAGGCACAGGGTCGGCACAGTTGTGGGCTTCGGGAATTTGGTGTGCCAGACAGAATGTCTCAGAGCACCACTGACATTCGAACCGCATGGTCTTCAGCTTCTTCTTGCAGTCGGGGAGGCTGCACCGCTTGTTCATTATACTTCAACTCGTTTTTAATTAATACTTTAAAAAATGTCGTTTTAAGCCCCATTAGAAATGTAATAAGAAATTGTCTATATAACATACCAAGATGGAACCAATTAGGGTACTCACCGGGAAGGCCGCACACTATGCTCGCCTCCACGCCAAAGCGGAGGTGGTGGAGGCAAAGCTCAGGGCGAAGTTGGGCGTCATCGCTACGAAATACAACACGCTGATGCCCTGTGAGAACAACTTTTCGCAGAGTGACGCATACCACAGACATATTCTCCTCGAGGACTACGATAAAGCGATCATGCTGATGAGTCGGCACAATGGCGTGAGAAAAGCCAGAGACAGGGAGTGGCCCACCGAGCCCGAAGCCAAAGCCAGGGAGATGTATTCGTTCATCTGCGAATACCGACAGAAACTGTCACTGAAGTGGACAAAGGAATTCGACCTGAAGGGGCAGCTGTTCACCGCACCGGTCACATCTCCTGTCCATACACTGGACACCATTCCAGACAGACCAGGCATTTTGCAGTGGGGGGACCATATACGGCCCGGCACACCCGGAACGCTATCGCCCGAAATAACTGGGCACGAATTTCTAATGCGAGGGAGCATCACCCAAGTGCTCCTCAACCTCCTGACGCACCAAGCCATGAAACACGACGAATGCACAAAGTTTGACCAGGCGCAGCTGACCGAGTGGAAACGGGACATCGACGCCATCAAAGACAAAGCGAGCGTAATCGAGCAGTGCCTTTCCGCCATCCGGGAATGGGAGAGACCCAGGAACGCCTACGCACAGGCAATGCGTGACGAACGCTACAGCGACGCCCTTGAGATTCGCAGGCAAATAAGCCATATGCGGCTTCTCGGGATTTTCAACTACATCAACCTGGACGACGCAACTGACATTGAGAAGTGGGCACGCAATGCGGAGAGGGGGATTTACAACCGAGCCATAGAACAGGCAAAGGCCATCGGCGTGCCCCGCAACTGGGAAAGCAAGCACTTTCGCAGGCTCCAGGAACGCACCCACATGAAAGTGGTTTCCAGCTTGGTGCTCGGTCCCAACCGCTCGAGCGTGATTTCGAGACTGGAAACCTGCGTCATCAAACCCCAAGACCTGGCCTTCATGACACCTGCGGAACTCGACCCCGAGGCCGCCGAGGCGCAGCGCAAGTTCCAGGAGTGGAAGTCCCGAGCCTCAAAAGTTAACCTCGACGACTACAGCGACGGAATGTACGCCTGCCCCCGCTGCAAGTGCCGCAAGACCGACTACACCGAACGCCAGACACGGTCCGCCGACGAACCGATGACCGTCTTCCTTTTCTGTCTCGGCTGTAACAAGCGCTGGCGAATGTAAGTAAGAGTTAACCAATTTAAGACCAAACGGCAATTTTAGTTCACAATGAAATTGAACCCGAGACGAGCGATACAGCGTGCTCTCCGTCATGCCCGACCTGGCAAGACCGGGGACATGAGGGTGCTGGCGCAGTGCTACCGGGAGTGGCTGCGTTCGGGTGCGTGCAATTTGTGTCACACCCCCGAACCCGAACCTATCGTAGAGCACTGGCACAGGGACGGCCATCACGGTCCCATAAGGGGGCTTTGGTGCAAGCGCTGTAATGCCCTGGAAGGTAAGATGAAGAAGAAAATACTTGAACTGTGCCGACCGGAGCCCGTCTCGCATATAGAATACGTTCTTGACGAGTATGAACGCAGGACAACCGACCCCCTAAAACTAAAAATATTCCACGCCTACAGACCCTTCTTCCGCCTTGACGCCATCGCAGACGCCCAGGCCACTGGGAAGGACGTCGACACGTGTATGAACGTCGACTCATCGACAAGTCTCTGTGGCTACTACAACCTCCTCCATCGGTGAGGGCTGCAACCCTGTCGTCGTGCCGAGAATAATATCAAAAAAAGATTTAAGGGGTTCTAGGTTTAATAATTAAAAGAGAATAATCTAAAATGACCCCCGAAGATGACCCCCGTGAAAAGTTGATCAAGCAGGCCTCAAAGAACTTTCTGGAAGAGTCGGCCCGTGAACTGAAGCGGGAAAGTGTAGCGTACGCCCAAGACGATTCGAAGCGCACCGTATGGGGCTGCCTGTTCCGAACGTACATCTTCCTCACCGCCATGCTGTTCGGTGTGTTCATTTTTAAACCCGCCTGCGAACTCGACGTCATCTGGGACAGCACCGTCCTCGACATCGAGACCTATTCGGTCACTCGAACGGTAGATGTCGAAGTGGCCAACCTGAATTGGTACGACAACAAAATGAAGGACCTTACCGTCGCCGAATACGTCAGGACGTGCTACAAGTGCGAATGGGAACTCGTGGAACGGTACGCTCTGGCTGGGGAATACACTGTCGAGGGCTACGACCAGACTGTGCTGTCGCTCGAATCGATGCACCAGGGCATTGACGTCGAACGGGCCCTCGAAATCTCCAAGGCCTGTGTAGGTGAGAGTCTCTCCATCAGGTTCGAAGCATCGTGGCTGTGGAGCGGCGTGCGCAGGGGCTTCAAGAACCAGATCGAGGAGGTGTACTGCGAATTCCAGGAACCCTATGAACTGAGTGTAACCAGCTACGCCCCCGCATCCACGAGGGACCTAACCGTCGATGCCGACATCCTCGCCGACGACCGCATCGAGCAGATCAAAAACATTCTCGGTCCGCAGCCGGATTTCCCCAAGCGGGTCGAACAGATAAAGAACATTCTCGACCCGCAGCCAGATTTCTCCAAGCGGGTGGGGGGAGTCCGTGGTTCCCAATAAGTCGATTAAATTAAACGTCCATAGTGTGCGGGAGATTGCGATCAATTCGTTTGTTGTCCACTTAAATAAATGCGATGATTATTACAATAATGCCTAAAGACTTACAATACGAGCAAGAAAATGTCGCTTATGATGCACAGTATCCAGATGGGGACGGCATTAAATGCAAGAACTACATTGTGTGCGGAGCTGTATTACCAGATTGGTGGTATGAGTGTAAAGAACAATATATATGCACAAACTGCGACATGAGTTTCGGTACGTGGACTAGTCGTGATTCACGTACTGGGGTCGTGACAAACCACACAGGTAAAGGGGAACTCAATGTGACACCCAGTGCTGAATGTCCTATTTGCTTAGATACAACGGTAGGAGTTAGTCAGCCCAGATGTGATCATTATGTATGTGTTCCGTGTTTTCGACGCTGTTACTACGGACCAAAACCAACCGTACAACCAAAATTCCCGTACTCGAACGCAATTCTAGAAGAATACGAAACCATGGTCGAGGGGGCTTCTGACGAATGGCTCACTCGATTCCCTCTCGTTCGGCAGTGGGAAAACCAAATTGAAGCGTGTTGCGATCTGGACGAGGAACGATGTGCCGCTGAAACATCAAGCCTAAGTAAATGTCCAATTTGCAGAGCATAAGTAGAAGACCAAATAGTCGGTTTAAAGCATACGAGCGTATTACACAAATGGAGTACCGTTTTGGACCTGACAAGTCTAATTTCGATGGAAGTGATTCTGAATGGCGGCGCTTGAAAACCCAGAATGCTTGCTGGGATAGCAGCAGCACATTACCATACGTTGTGGTAATCTGCCCACACTGTGGCTCAAAAAATACCCATACTATATCAGACGATACTATAGGTCATCACCGTAACTGCGATATGATGATGGGGGACGGCGTTTACGACTGTCCGGGGTATGTGATAAGTAGTCCCGACGCTAAATGAGAACATAAATTAATTTTTTTCCATGAACTTGCAAGTACCAGATCTCCTCGGTCAGGACAGCCACGAACATGCAGCCCTCTATATGTCTTGTCTTGCGTATATACAATTTCATGTTACGTCCGGTAGCGTGTTTTGTGCCGCAATTTTGAACTACAAAATACATAAATTAATACCCTTAAAGTCTGAAAACATATAGGCTGTAGAATAACGAATTATTCCCAACAAACAACTCTCAAACACTTAAAGTCGAATACTGAACACCGTGTCCAGCATGCAAACTACTCGGGACCAATTTACGCTCATCGCAAAGCCGGAGCAGTCGGGCAAGACCTTCGTCATGATCCAAGAGATCATCAACTGCCTCAATAAGTCTGCTGAGGAGTTAAAGGGTAAGACTGTGATCAACATCATCTTCTGCGACAACAATCTCCTTCTCACCAAGCAGACATCTGAGCGTGTTGAAAAAGAGCTTGAATCTGTCACACACAACGGTGAAACGTATGTCGAGTTCTCCTCTCGTAAAGGGAACGAGCACCGCAGTTCAGATGCGATATTCTCCGCTATCGTTCGTGGTGTGACGAAGAACATCATTTGTTGCACCAACGGCAAACGTGTGAGTGACATCTCGCGCCTGATCAACGATCTCAACAGTGTGGAGATGAAGTGCCCATTCGTATGCAGGGTGTGGTTGGACGAAGCCGACAAGTTCATCTCCCACATCACGAAAAAGTTCATCCCACTTGCCGCTTCGTGCGACAGCGTCCACGTCACTTTGCTCACGGCGACACCTGGACCGTTGTTCAAGAAGTACAAAGAAATGGACGTCTATCCTCTCAACGAAGTCGTTCGGCCTTCCTACCACGGCTGGAAGGACAACCACATCGTGAAACTCGATAACGCAGGTGGTTCGTGTGTAGATTTCGTCAGCGAAGTCCTGACAGACCAACACCAGCTCATCCAGCCTGGCACGAAGTGGTACATTCCCGCAGAGCGCAGGAAGAACTCTCATGATGCGGTCTTCAGGCTTTGCGTCGGTCACGGGATGGCTGTGTTCGTCGTCAACGGCGATGGGCTGACTCTTCAGCGTCCTAGTATGGATCCTGTAACTGAAGACAAAGTTGAGGAGCTGAACAGGCAGATGATGAAGATGTATGCTAAATACGAACTTCACAAGTATGCTGTTGCTATCACAGGCAATATATGTGTCAGTCGCGGTATCAGTATCATGTCCGAGGACTTCATCTTCGACTACGGCATCCTCTCCGCCTGTAAAAGGAAGACTGAGGCTTCGCAAAGTGCGGGGCGTCTCAAGGGAAACATCAAGGAGTGGGCGAACTACAAGCCTCCAACGGTGTTCACGACTGAGAAGTTCGATGCTATAGCCACGGCGGTCGAGGACGCCACGCGTCGACTTGCTGCACTCGCACACGAACGTCACGAGGCAGGTGAGTCAACTGTCATCACCAAGTCGGAGTACAGCAACGATCACGAAGTTCATGACCATCAGTGCATCCGACACCCGACTTTGTTCAACAACATGACCGAGGTTGTAGAATTCCTTGGTACAACCCCCATTATGACAGCTATGGGGGTTATATCGGGCCCTAAACCCCGATCTATGACTAAGAAGGTTCGAGATAATTGCAATGGTTACGCTGTGTCTACTCGTCTGCTGAGGAAGGGAAATAAGGCGATGGACCTAACCGCAGATGATAGGCTCACAATAGATAAGGCAAACGAGATCTCAGAGTCAACCAATATTTCCGCAAACAAAGGTCAGCCTTACTTTGTTCTACCTGTATACGAGTCCTTGACGACACCTGCCGACGAAGAGAAATACCAAGTTAGATACCTTCAGAAGTCTTGAAGTTAAACACGCCGCCCCTGAATTGTCTTGCGTGTGGTGGGGTATTCTATTTGAAACCGTTGTCCAAACAAAATAATAAATTGTACTATATCTCTTCAAAATCGGGATCGCCCTCCTTTGCCGGGGGGTCCAAAAGTCGCTGGACCTTGGCGTTTATCCGGTCCACCTTTTCTTGCGTACAGTCCCCCGATAAGGGCCACGCAGCTGTCGAGCAGTTTGGTGGCCCACTTAATCGACCTGTCCGTGTCCTTGACCACCTGGATGGCGGGGAAGGAATAACTGATGTTCTGGCACTTTAGATCCCCTATGGCGTTGACTGCGTCCTCCTCCGTTATGAGGCCTTCGCTGGCCGGGTCGTCCATCTTGTTCAGGCGGACGTTCACGGTGTTGGCTATCTTACGCCAGTCCTCAGCGAGCTTAAGTCCCCGGTCGACCTGGTCGGGGTAATTCTTCACCTTCTGGACACCCGAGACCACCGTTGTCAGGAGCGACACGCCCACGCCGATGTACTTGATGTAGGCTGCGTTCGTACCGACCGTCCCCAGCGTGAAACTGGACGTGACGCTGGCCGCCAGCAGGATGAGCATCGTCAGCGTCTTCTCCTTCTCTTTGTACACCTTGACCGAATCCGAGAATTTGAAACTATTGAGGCTGCAGTATTTGCGCCTCAGTATCCAGATCAGCGACTCAACACGGTCGGTCTGGCGAGTGTCGCTGGCCCCCTCGATACAGACGCTTACTGCGTCGACTGGTTTGGCGGTGTCTGCTGCGAGGACGTTTGGACGACTCATCCTTTATTGAGTATTGAATATATATTAATTATTTAGAGAAAACTCTGGATCTCGTCCAACGCGTCGGTGGCGGCGGTGTTGTAGAACGTTTGGTGGAGCTTGGAGACGACAGCGAGCTTCCGGATTCCGTTCTTGCGGATCTTGCGGATCTTGCGGAAGAAGCGGCATATCACTCGAGCGCACGAGTTCGCCGTGATCTTCAACACCTTCAATTCATCATTGTCCAATTTGCCGTGAAGATACGCGATGATCTTCAGAAGTTTTCTCCTAGGCTTGTACAACGCATCATTCCTGTCTCGGTGGCGATTGTAGTGCAAAGTTTGCACAAAGAAGTCGTACATATCAATTATATAAGGGTAGCCTGCATCGACAATGCTCTCTGTAAAATGCATAGTCATTCTGTTCCTGTGGCATAAAATATTGTCCTCCAGGTCGTATTTCATATGCTCGTCCAGCCGTGCCTTCCTGTCAATAACACACTGTGCCTTGTGCTGTGGCCAGTCCTGACGCTGACACTCCTTACAGCAATAATGGACTCGCCGACAGTGCGCACACCCGTGAAGGGGGGTGCCTAGGTCCGTTATGCTCGCACATGTGGCGCACGTGTGACGGCGGGGGTCGTGCGCATCCGCCGTCAGCTTGGCGTCCTTGGCCGCCTCCCCCGACAGCTCTGCGTCCATCACCCCGGGCGGCAAGACTGCCTTGTACTCACGGTATCCACAAGGGGCTCGCCCGTAGCGTTTATGGGCCGCAGATATAATCCAATCCCGGTATTTATACATTGTGCTCCTCTCAATCAAGGACGTGTAATCGTAAGGAATTTCTGGACGTCTATCAAATATCTCTTTCCTGCGGACGAGATACCGTTCCCGTCTAAATTCTCTGTCCAGTTCACGGTTCACTTCGAAAGCCAACTTAATTTCATCTTCGAAATTTTCACCTTCGAAATTTTCACGTTGGAACTGTTCATGAACCTTCTTCCGTGCGTGTTTGTGTGATTTTTTAGTTCTAGTCATTGTATGAGTAGTATCTTGGTTTTCTCTCTGCTAGTGTAGTAGTAACAGCCTTAATGGGTATTAAAAATGCATTTTTTTAATAAGCGGGTTTCAATGTGCTGTCCGTATCGACTTCCACAGAAAAAAAAAGTATGTAATTGATATATAATATGCCACCTAAGAGACAGAGGTCCCGAAGCAAGAGCACTAGTCCAAAGAAGCCTGCTCCCCCCAAAGGGAAAGGAAGCCCCAAGAAGGATTATGATATGGACGGTCTGACCCAAGCATTACAAGCATTCCTCGTCGATACGGCTGTCACTGGTGCTAAAAAACCCCGGAAATCCAGCAGGCCAAAACGGGCGCCAGTGCGATTAAAGGCGGCAGGCGGGCGGGCGGCAAAGCCTAAGGCTAAGGCAGGCAAGTCTCAGCTGGTCAAATGCCAGGAAGAACTCGCCAAACATAAGGAAACCATAAAGGGTATGAAGGATTTCTTGAAGACTAATAAAATGTTGGAAGAATACACTCGCTCAAAGGCCGCACTCCAGAAAAAACCATTCACCGATTATGGAGAAAAGACCGATGCGGCTGTATTTCCTAGACGCAAACAACTGGGTATATGGTCGGACGGGAAAGTGCGGTTTGGAAAAACAATTTATTATTGATATAAAAAATGCATTTATTCACTACATTGTAAACAGAACCGAGCACATACTAACCATGGAAAAACTACAGAAACTCAGCGCTGAATTCGCTGTCAAGTATGGCGGTCAAAGTTACTTTATAACCCCTCCCAATTCGTGGCCAGGCTGCTTCGTTATGCACAGGGATGGCGTCAGCATGATCGAAGTCAGCTACGACAGCGAAAACCACTTCATCAACGCAGTGCGGTGCGGGGAAATGACGGCTGAATTGTGCGGCTACGTTTCCATCACGCTCGCCTACATAGCAGAGTCGCTACTCCAGCGTGGCCGGACCTTCGACATTATATTCCCCCATGAGTTCGTCGAAAAAGGAGATACACTGCACGAAATGCTGGTCCTGATGCGAGTGAATGGCACCGAGGGTGAGGACCGGAGGGTCTCCCTGAAGGACCTATCGAGCTCAGCCCTGGCCCTGCTGGAGGAACTATAGTTTTTATGTGGGTTTTTTAATGTTTAATGTTTTTTAATTGGTTGGGGTGAAATCGACACAGAACCACTTTGACTCTTCATCTTCAATGTCTTGGGTCTGCATCTCGTATCCTTCTCCGTCTCCAGCACGGAGACAAGTATCTAGAAGCTTCGTCCTATCGTATGTGGGAGGAAGCCTGTAGATAATCTTGATGGCCTTGGCCCGGACCGCTTCCTTCCGGAGGGAATCCCTGCGATACGCCAGGACCCGCCTGACGATATGTCCTACATCAGACTTCCAATTGATGGGGACGTCAATGACCAGGACGGGACGGGAGATGAATCTAGTTACATTGTAGTAGCGGTCACCGCATCGATACCACCACACGTCCCGCACGTTGTCTGGGATCTCGAACTTTGAATAAACGGTATCCGGGATTTCGAACGTGTAGAATTTGTCTAGAGTCATGATTTGCTGTTAGTTTGTGCCTACTTGTCAGCCCCATTCACTCCTAAGCTCACTTTAAAAGGCAGTTTATTGGTCAGCGCCTGGCTTCGGCAACAGCCTGCTTGACTCCTGGCATGCTG